>Ga0180219_1000025_pt1 | contig 291106 bp, 191 predicted proteins | sample eDN3rd30CBELigMG_FD_151338 | JGI IMG/M metagenome (GOLD analysis project Ga0180219, IMG submission 151338) | Enriched Miracle-Growth compost microbial communities from Emeryville, California, USA - eDNA 3rd pass 30_C BE-Lig MG (version 2)... ...
GAAGGGATACGGGACTTCCCGAAGAACCGGGTGCGCGTGATCAACCGCAACGGCACGGTGGTGTGGGAGGCCTCAGGCTACGACAACGACCGGGTGGCATTCCGGGGTATCGGAACGGGGCAGCAGCTGCTTCCTGCGGGCACGTACTTCTACATCGTGGAGATCGGCACAGGCAGCGGTACGGAATACCGGAAGGGTTACTTCGTGCTGCGGTATTAGAAGATAAATACGTAGTAGTAAGTACTTAGACAGCGGATATTAGATAACAGACAAGAAATATCAGATAGCAGACCATGAAACGGAATATAATCAGCTTCCTATTGATTTTGGTGGCGGTGAGCCACCTCCACGGCCAGCAGCCATTAACCCACACCCAGCACGGACAGCTGCGTACGGTGATCAACCCGGCGGCGAGCCTGATGGCCGGCGGCGGTGAGGTGAGTGTGATCGGGCGCCGGCAGTGGGTGGGTATGGACGGTGCGCCGACGGTGTTCTGGGGCAGCGGGCATGTGGGCTTCGAAAGCTTCGGAGCGACGGCGGGGATCAACATCCGCCACGAGGGTCTGGCCGTGGAGAAGCTGACGGAGGCCTCCGCGTTCTTCGCCAAGAGCGTGCGGATATCGGAGACGGAATACGTGGGGTTATCGTTGAATGCGGGGGTAAGCTACCTGGACGGGCGTTTCTCGCAGCTGGACCCGATGGATCCAGCCTTCCGGGAGGACGTGCGGGAGACGGATGCGCTGGTGGGCTTCGGTGTGCTGCTGTACCGTCCGGAGCGTTACTATGTGGGCCTGTCGCTTCCGCGGCTGATGCTGGGGAGCCTGGGGGTGGACAGTGACAGCCGGTACAACTTCCGCAACCTGTACCACCTCACGGCAGGGGCGCTGTTTAACATGGGGCCGGACTTCCAGTTCCGGCCGAGTGTGCTGGTGACGTATGCGGAGAGCCTTCGGCCACAGGCGGAAGCCTCGGCACTGGTGTTCATCAAGCGGACCTTCGGCATCGGTATGAACGTTCGCAGCTACGGTGAACTGGCGGGGATGGCGCAGTTCAATTTCGGTGGCTTCGGGTTGGGCTACTCCTACCAGTTCAACCCGGGAAACGAACCGCTGAACCGTCGCATCGGCAACACCACTCATGAAATCGGCCTCAGCTACCGGTTTGATAGACTAGCGGGGTTGCTGTAAATGATGAACGCAGTACGCGTTGCAGTTTTGCCCAAGGTGTCATCGGAAGTGATTTGCGGGATGTAGAGGATCTTTTAAGATTCAAAAAGCTTAAAAAATGATAAGCTATTTCTTTTTATTTCGTTACCTTTTATAGTAAATTTCGTTACCTTCGTCGGTATTCCTAAGTATGGAAACTCCTTTATATACCGATGAGCGGGAGCTGCTTGTGCGTTTACGACAGGGAGATTATCAAGCATTTGAACAGGTTCATAACCAATACGCGAAACTGCTGGCGTACAAACTCTCCAAACTCATAAAAATTCCAGAGGTTGTACAGGAGCTCCATCAGGATGTTTTCATGCGGTTGTGGGATGCACGTTGGCAAATAAAGGAAGACACCAACTTGAAACCCTATCTATACACAATAGCGCGGAACCTTGCCATCGATTTTTATCGTAAAGCCGCCAAACAAAAGGGGCTGGAAAGACAGCTTGCACAGCATATCAGCCTTTCTTACGACCATATCGAACCTTTGTTGTCGTCCAAAGAAACGGAGGCTGTGTTGGATCAATTAATTGAAATGCTCCCGTCGCAACGGCAGAAAGTATTCCGCATGATTAAACAGCAAGGGAAAACGTATGAAGAAACATCCGTCCAATTAGGGGTTTCAATCAATACCGTGAAAGACCATATGAGAAAATCCACGGACTTCCTGAAGAATCAACTTAGCCGAAATTATCCTCACATCACGTTCAGCATCGCGGCTTCCATCATTTTTTATTAATTTTTTTTCAACAGAGCCACGAAAACTCTGCCTTTTTTCGTCTGGTAAAATAAAGCGGGTTTGTAATGCCTTATATTAACGAAATATTCAAGCGGTTTCTCGATGGAAAATGTACACCCGAAGAACTAAGCATTTTACTGCGATACTTCGAGTTGGATCAATATACTGACCAGCTCGAAAATCTAGTAGAGCAGGAATTGGTTAAACCGGAGGATGAACAGTATTTTCCCACCCACATTGACGAAATGGTTGAGCATAACCGAGTAATTTTTCTCGATCGGATTTTGGAGCGGACGCAATACAGAAGGAGAATTCGCAAGCTTTATGTTTGGCTTCCGGTCGCAGGGGTGATTTGCTTGGTATCGGCTATGGTTTTGTATATTAATACGCATCGATCAGAAGAAATTCCCGTGGTGCAACAGCATGATGTCTCTCCCGGAACAAACAGAGCTGTGATGACGTTGGCGGATGGCAAAACCATCGAATTGAGTGAGCAAAAGGAAGGGGTAGTGGTTGTCAATGGCGCTATTGAATACAGCGATGGAAATGAAATCGTCCAAACGAATGACGTTCAGTATGCAATTCTTGCTACGCCGCGTGCGGGCCAATATCAAGTTACGTTGCCTGACGGGACAAAGGTTTCGCTGAATGCAGAGTCGTCACTACGATATCCCACAACGTTTGCCGGCAACGAGCGCAGGGTAGAACTAATAGGGGAAGCATATTTTGACGTGGCCAAATCACGGAACTCAAAAGGGGAGCTTATACCCTTTATCGTTGAAAGCGATCGGCAAAAGATTGAAGTTTTGGGAACTCGCTTTAACGTGAATGGATATTTAGACAACGAATTTATACAAACTACTTTATTGGAAGGGTCGGTACGTGTTTCTACGGCTAACGCTCAAGACGGACGGCTGTTAAAGCCCGGGGAACAGGCAATTGTTGGCAAAGGAAAGATGGATATACAGCCGGTTGATGTTGAATCAATTATCGCATGGAAAAACGGCGACTTCGTGTTTGATCAGGAGGATTTGCAGAGCGTAATGAAAAAGATTGCCCGTTGGTATGATGTGGAGGTAATATACCCCCTCAGCAATGGGGACATTAAGTTTAGTGGCGTGATATCAAGGTCAAGAAATTTATCGGAAGTGCTGAAAATGATGGAGCTGACCGGTGAAGTGACGTTTAAAATAGAAGGAAGGAGGGTTTTTATTATGGTTTAAGTGTACGTCGTATTCTTAGCAATGGCTAGCCATGAAATAAATAAGGGGAATATGCTAATACTCCCCTCAGGTAAATTACGAAACAGGGGTTCAATTGGCGTTAGATCCTGTTTCTAGTAAAAACTAATAAACCAAAGGTATGAAATTACTTTATCAATGCGCGACGCATCGCTTGCGCACCTGTCTAAAATATTTGATCATCGTGAAACTAGTGCTTGTTCTTTTGATCACAGGGTTCCTTCAGCAAGGGTTCTCTGCCAATGCCCAGCAAGTAACGATTGCTGTTAAAAACGTATCGTTACAATATGTGTTAAAGGAAATAAGAAAACAAACCGGCTATGATTTTCTGTTTGGAGGGGTTTCGTTGAAAAACGCAAACCCGGTGAGCATGAATGTCAAGAACGGCACGCTGGAAGAGGCGCTAAAAGCATCGTTCAAAAACCAACCCTTTAGCTACAAGGTTTTAAAAAATGCCATCGTCATCAGTCGCAAACCTACTCCGGTTGCTGCAAAAGAAGCTCCTCCGCTTCAACAGCAGGTAAATGGCAGGGTAACTGACGAAAGCGGACAACCGCTGACGGGCGTAACGGTGGCCGTCAAAGGATCCAACGAAGGGACCACCACCAATGGTGAGGGGACGTTTTCGTTGAATATAGCAAATGGAGACGTGTTGGTTTTTCGCTACCTGGGGTTTGTGACGCAAGAAGTTACCTATTCCGGTCAGCCATCAATCGCCGTGCGGCTTACTGCCAGCGAGGTGTCGATGGACGAGATTGTGGTAGTAGGGTATGGAACACAAAAAAGGGTGAGCATGACTAGTGCCGTCAGTGAAATTAAGGGCGAGGAGATGCAGCGCAGACCGGTTTCAAATTTACAACAGGCATTGCAGGGACAGGTGTCGGGCTTAACGATATTAGACCAAGGCGGGGCACCGGGAAGATCCAGTGCGACCATACGGGTACGAGGCGTAACAACCATCGGCGATAATAACCCCTTGGTGATTGTGGACGGCATCGAACAACCCATGGCCGATTTGAATCCGAACGATATTGAATCCATCTCGTTGTTGAAGGATGCTTCTTCAACGGCAATATATGGTTCCAGGGCGGCAAACGGTGTGTTACTGATTACCACCAAGCGGGCAAAAGCAGGCGAGGTATCGGTGCTGTATGACGGCTTTTATGCCATTCAATCGGCGATCAATAAGCCGGAGCACATGGGGCTGGAAGACTATATGCGCTACCAGAATACCGCGTACACCAATGTGGGGAGCGATCCGAAGTTTACGGAAGAACAGATTCAGGAATACCTGAACGCAACAGACCGGTATAAATTTCCGCTGCCAAACACCTGGTTTGATCGGATGCTGCTCAATGCACCGCAAATCAATAACTCGGTGGCCGTAAGCGGCGGGAACGAGACGTTTAAAGGGAGGTTGAGCGTTCGGCATCAGGACCAGAAAGGGATCATCAAAAATCTGGGATCGGAGATCTATGACATCCGGACCAATGCCGATTTTAAGATTCTGTCGAATATTAAGCTGCAGACGGACGTGAACTATCGGTACACCACCAATTCGGCACCGGCCAGTCAGTTTAACGTGTTTAACATTATGCTGCACGCCTCGCAGTGGACGGTCCCCCGCTATCCCGATGGAACCTACGGCTTGAGTCCGCAGGGGAGAAGCCCCCTGGTGGAAAATGAGCTGGGCGGCTTTTCGCATCAGGCGGAAGATTATATCGTGGGTAATATGAAGGGAGAGTGGGAAATTATCAAGAATTTGCGTTTCACCACCCAATTTGGCGCACGGGTGAACTTGTTCGCCGATAAAAACTACCTGAATACCTATGAAATCAGGGATTATTACAATCCGGAAATCGTTCGGAAAAGTGTAACACTCAATAACCTGACGGAGACCCGGAACATAACCAGGGAATATACGTTAAATGCCTTGCTCAATTATTCGGCAACTTTCACAGACGATCATTCGTTGGATGTGCTGGCCGGATATTCGCAGATATCCAACGATGTGAGTAACCTGAATGCGTTCAGGCAGGGTTTTTATAACAACGATATCCAATCCATCGGCCAGGGTGCGGACGATGCCACCAAAGACAACGACGGCGGGGAGCTGAACTGGGGACTGCGCTCGTTTTTCGGACGGGTGAATTATGCATTTCGGGATAAATACTTGTTTGAAGCCAATAGCCGGTACGACGGTTCGTCGAGATTTACGGGGGATAAGCGATACAGTTTCTTCCCTTCGTTCTCCGCAGGGTGGCGTTTGTCGGAGGAGCCTTTTTGGAGCAGCATCAAAGATCAGGTGAGCGAGTTTAAGTTAAGAGGATCGTGGGGTAAAACCGGAAACCAGGCGGTGGATCTATACAGTTACTTTTCGACACTGGATCTCCTGGGCTACTCGTTCAACGGCCTGCCCGTTCAGGCCTATGCACAGCTGCAGATGGCCAATGAAAACATCACCTGGGAAACTACAACCCAAACCGATGTGGGGGTGGATGCACAGTTTTTGAACGGTAAGATAACGCTGGGCGTTGATTATTACCATAAGAAGACCGATGGGATATTGCTGGTATTGCCCGTGCCGGGAACATTGGGACTTCAACCCGCTCCGCAGAACGCTGGAAGGGTAGACAATAAAGGTTGGGAGTTTACAGCAAGCTATCGCAATACATTCGGCCAGCTGGGCTTTACCGGAAATGCCAACTTCAACATCAATAACAATAAGGTGGTTAGCCTGGCGGGTACCGGTCCGTATATTACCGGATCCAACGTGGATCCGATGATGTTTACGGGCGAGGGGTATCCGATCAATTCTTTCTGGGGCTATAAAACCGACGGCTTCTTTCAGCGTGTCGAAGAGGTGGCGAATTACCCGACCATTGCGAATGGAATCGCACCCGGCGACGTAAAATACCTCGACCTGAATGGTGATGAGGTAATCAACGGTGACGATATGCGGTATTTGGCGCCTTCTTTTCCAAAGTACACCTTCGGTGCCTCCCTGAATTTCACCTACAAAAACTTCGGATTGAATTTACTCTGGCAGGGGGCCGCAAAAGTGTCTACACGTTTGTCGGGTGCGTTGGCAGAAATGGGAAATCAGGAGGGTTTTACACACAAGATTTATACGGATAACTTTTGGACTCCGGAGCGTCCGGATGCGGAATTTCCGAGACCTACCAAATTCAGTTTGTTAAATATCCATTCGGCAGACCGGATGTTGACAGATGGAACGTATTTGCGCTTGAAGAATATACAGCTGCTGTACGATATCCCATCAACCGCGTTAGAGAAAACGTTTATCAAAAACATCGGCGTATATGTGTCGGGTACGAATCTGCTGACTTTCTCCAAATTGAACCGGTGGAACCTTGATCCGGAAACGCCGCCGGGTCGCGCGAATTATTACCCGCAGACCGCGCTGTATTCATTGGGAGTTAAAATTCAGCTGTAAGCATCCATTAAGTAGTAACACGTAATAACATGAAAAATCTAATCAATATAGGGTTGTTTTTCTTCATCACTGCGGTAACCAGCAGTTGCAGCAAAAACTTACTGGAAACGATTCCAAACGACCGCATCTCCTCGGAAATATTTTGGAAAACCGATCACGACGCGCAGTTGGCAGCCAATGCCGTGTACACGTTCCTGGATGATGTCCCCACGTATTTCAGCTGGGACGGGATGTCCGATATCGGGCATACCAACATACCGTTCAACGTGTATGCCATTATCGAATTGGGGCAACACGACGCGCTGAATCAGGTTATCTTTGATTTTTGGACAAATTCGTATGCCGGGATACGGTCTGCGAATACATTTGTGCAGAATGTAGATAGGGTTGAAACGGTTAATCCGCAAGGCATCGCGATTTTAAAAGGTGAAGTCAGCGTGCTGAGGGCTTATTACTATATGCGCTTGGCGGCCCTGTACGGCGATATTCCTTTGGTCACGACCGAAATAACGTTAGAAGAGAGTAGAAATTTGACGAGAACTCCCGTTGCCGAAGTGTGGGACTTTGTTTCGGCTCAATTGGACGAAGCAGCCCAAGTACTGCCTACCACCCAAGATGAAACGGGCAGAATTACGAAAGGTGCCGCATTGGCATTAAAAGCCCGGGCCATGTTATGGGCTGGAAGATATGCGGATGCAGCTACGGCGGCCAAACAAGTAATCGACTTAGGGGTATACAGTATTTATCCCTCCTATGAAAAGCTGTTTACCTATGAAGCGGAAAACAATAGCGAGGTAATCTTCGATAAACAGTTTGTCAAAGATGTGTACCGGAATAATATTTTTGGCTATATGGCGCCTTATAGTCAGAAGTCCAGTAATAGCCACTTCGTACCACTAAAGAAACTGGTTGATGCCTATCAGATGAAAAACGGCAAGGAGATTTCCGATCCCAGCAGCGGTTTCGACCGGAAAAACCCCTATGAAAATCGCGACCCAAGATTGAGGTATTCCATGTATGTGTTGGGTGATGTACTGCCCGACGGCCAGGTGTACGACCCCAGGCCGGGAAGCAACACGTCAGACGCGGTCGACTTTACGTATTTGTCTACATCGACCGGCTTTAACCTCAAGAAATACATCAATAAGGACGATTTTGTCCAGCCCGGAAATGGAGGGGTGAATTTGATTTTGGTACGCTATCCGGAAGTTTTATTAACTTACGCCGAAGCTAAGATCGAAATGGATGAAATGGATCAATCGGTGGTAGATGCGATTAATGCCATCCGGGAGCGGCCGGACGTGGATATGCCACTACTGATCTCCATCGGATCCCAATCCGAAATGCGAGCCATTGTGCGGCACGAAAGAATGGTGGAGCTGGCGTTTGAGGGGCTGCGGTATTTTGATATCAGACGTTGGAAAATTGCAGAGTCTGTAATTCCCGGAAAGATATACGGAATGACTTACGAAGACGATAATGGCAATTTAAAAACAATCGATATCCAGTCGTTTGATAAATCGTTCGAAGCTAATCGCGACTATTTATGGCCTATTCCACAAAAAGAGCGAGAGTTAAATCCCAATCTTACTAAAAATCCAAATTGGTAATAGTCATGAAGCAATTTGTTATCGTTTCAATACTTTGTTTCTTCTGCGCAGCTGGTGTTGCGCAGAAGAAACAAACCAAACCGAATGTAATCATTGTATTTATGGATGACATGGGTTATGGTGATTTAGAATGTTATGGCGCAACTGGCTATCGCACCCCCAACTTGAATCAGCTAGCAATGAATGGAATCCGGTTTACAAATTTTCACACACCGCAGGCCACGTGCACTGCGTCGCGGGCGGCGCTCCTGACGGGAACTTATCCAAATCGGATGAATATGTATGGAGCATTTAGCCCAAATGCTGGGGTAGGGCTGCATTCCAATGAGGTCACCCTTGCTGAGATGTTAAAAACGGTGGGTTATGCCACGGCAATGATTGGTAAATGGCATTTAGGAAACGAACCTGAATTTCTGCCAACCAAACAGGGTTTCGACGAATATTTAGGTCTTCCGTATTCGAATGACATGTGGCCGGTAGATTATGATGGAACACCTGTGCCAGAAAGCCATCGTAAGTATAAAATTTATCCTACGCTTCCGTTGCTGCAAATCACACGGGATGAAAATATGCCAGATACCGTAATGAAAGTGACGACGCTCGACGATCAAGCCAAGCTAACCACGCTTTATACCGAGAAAGCAGTGTCATTTATCAAAGCACACAAGAAGAAGCCGTTCTTTCTCTATTTGGCCCACAGCATGACGCATGTACCCATCGCCGCTTCGCCTAAATTCAAGGGAAAGAGTGAACAGGGATTATTTGGGGATGTGATGATGGAAATTGATTGGAGTATACAACAGATTGTGAAGGCCCTCGAGGAGCAAGGGATCGCTAAAAACACGCTGATTGTTTTTACAAGCGACAACGGTCCGTGGCTGAACTATGGAAATCATAATGGGTCAACCGCCGGATTGCGGGAAGGGAAGGGAACCAGTTGGGAGGGAGGAACGAGCGTACCCGCCATCCTGTCGTGGCCCGCGGTGATTCCCAAAGGCCAGGTAAACAATAAGCTGAGCAGCACCATCGACATCCTGCCCACGCTGGCAGAAGTAACCGGAGCCAAGTTACCTGACCACAAAATCGATGGCGTCAGTATCCTTTCGTTACTGAAAGGGGAAGACACGAATCCGCGAACGACCTTTTATTACTATTATAACAGAAACGACCTGGAAGCAGTCAGGATGGGACACTGGAAACTGGTGTTCCCACATAATTATCGATCTTATGAGGGGGTGTTACCCGGCAACGACGGCTATCCAGGGCCTTACAATCAGGGCGTGCAGGATTCGCTGGCTTTATATGATTTACGACGAGATCCGGGCGAACGTTATAATGTTATTGAACAAAATCCAAACGTTTTACGTGATTTGCAGGAGCTTGCCGAGCAGGCTCGGCGTGATTTGGGGGATAACCTGACCGAACGCATAGGAGAAAATAGAAGACCCATTGGTAAAATACAGAAATAAAAAGCACATGAGATATTATCCCATATTGGCCTTATTACTTATTAACGGTTTCTGCGCATCCGCTCAAACAGCGAATAACGCGTCAACTCCTAACATTATTTATATTTACGCAGATGACTTAGGCTACGGCGAAATTGAGAGTTACGGACAGTTGAAGATTAAAACCCCAAACCTCAATAGACTGCGGGAAGAGGGAATGAAATTCACCAATCATTATACCAGTATGCCTGTTTGCGCACCTGCACGTTGTATGTTGCTGACCGGAAAGAATGGTGGACACAGTTATATACGGGGTAATTATGAGCTTGGGGGTTTTGCAGATAGCCTGGAAGGGGGGCAGATGCCTCTTCCTGAGGGAACTTACACCCTTCCTAAAATGCTGAAAGCGGCAGGTTATACTACTGGGATGGCTGGTAAGTGGGGATTGGGAATGCACGATAATACGGGATCGCCGCTAAAACAAGGGTTTGATTTTTATGTGAGTGTCTTAGACCAAAAACAAGCACATAACTTTTATCCCACGCACTTATGGTTAAACGACGAACGACTAAAATTGAACAATCCGGAAATCGACGTCCATAGAAAGATCGACCCCGATACGGCAAAAGATGCGGACTTCGATTACTTTGTTGGAAATGAGTATTCGGGAGATGTGATGACGAAGTATGCATTGGAGTTTATCGATAAGAGCAAGGACCGACCCTTTTTTTTATACCTACCTTTTCCTCAACCTCATGTTTCTTTACAAGCGCCGCAAGCGTATATCGATGAATACATTGGCAAATTCAACGGTGAACAACCTTATTATGGGGAGAAAGGGTATGCTTTTTCAAAGTATCCGTTATCCACTTATGCGGCCATGATCACTTACTTAGATGCGCAGATTGGCAAAGTGATGGATAAGGTGAGCGAGTTGGGCCTGGATGATCATACGATAATTATGTTTTCCAGTGACAATGGCACCACATTCAACGGCGGTGTCAACGCTGATTTTTTTAATAGCGTTGATGGGTTAAGGGGATTAAAAATGGATGTTTTTGAAGGTGGAATTCGGGTGCCATTTTTAGCTAGATGGCCGGGTCAAATAAAAGCAGGAAGCACAACTGATTTGATTTCAGTGCAATATGACCTAATGGCCACATTGGCTGAACTTACGCGTCAGGATCCCGGCGATACAAACGGACTTTCTTTTCTTCCCACACTTCTTGGTAAAGATTCCCAGCAGAAAAGGCATGAATATACGTATTGGGAATACCCTGAAAAAGGGGGGCAAATAGCTGTTCGAATGGGTAAATGGAAAGGTGTGAAGATAAATGTGCGCAAAAGCACATACGCTAATACACCCTGGATGATTTTTGATTTGGAGAGTGATCGTAACGAGACCGAAGATCTAGCCAGTCAACATCCTGATTTGGTGAAGCGATTTGACGAGATTGTTCAAAAGGAGCATCAACCGGCTCATGTTAGAGAATGGGAATTTATCAATCCTAAGTTTTAGGATGATGCCGTACGTCAATGCGTTTGCCGGAAGTTTACTTAGAAGCAGAAAAAAATACAAGTAACAAAACAACTTTCGCGAATTCGCGTTAATAGCAATAGGTTTAGGTTGATAGCCCCTAACCCCATTGGGGCGGATTCCCGTTACTGACAAGGTAACGGGTTTTCTTTTTGTCACAGGAGTGTCTGTTTAACAAAATTTAACAAGTTCGTTGTAACAAAACGACATCTTCATGCGTTATATAGGCAGTTAGTAAAATTTGTCTTTTCATAATTTAGGTTTATAATTGGTTAGTTTGAAGGCCCCGATTCTCCCCGTTTCGGGGCTTTCTTTTTTTACGCGCTCGTTATTGAAGCACTCGTTAATTTCCAAACCCCTATCTTTATCCGCGGATGACGGAATTAAGGAAAAGGAACATACCCTATGGGGCGGAGCGGATTGGCATTTTTATTTATAAAGCGCTCATTTGGCTTTTTCTGGGCATCGTCGTCGGTTCGTTTGTCGCCCAGATGCAGGGATTTATGCCAATTTGGTTTCTCGTTGTTCTTATTCTCGGCTCGATCGGACTGGGTTGGGTCTTTGCCCTGGTATATCTTGGATATATCGATCATAAAGCACGTATGTCAGCATTCGATCCAGCGTTTGGCACGAACAGCGGTGCGCCGGCACGTATAGACCGGATTCATTATGCTGGTTTACGCATGATGGAAACACGTGATTTGATGGTCATCGAAGTCACCGTATTTCCAACGTCCGGCGAGCCCTATCAGACAACGGTGCGCCAATTCATAAGAGCAGAAGATCTTGAGCAGCTGAATGAAGGTGCTATCGTTACATTTTATGAAGAGGTGCACGACCACGGATATGGGACCGTGTCACCCGGATTGCCGGGAGAATTTCGGACAGATGTAAAAGCGTTTCAGGCAGATAAGGTCTATCCCGAACGGCGAAGAACGGGTCTGCTTCTCTTAATTGGGCGCAATCCAACGGTCTTTACGCGATTGGTAAGCATGGTGCTGATTTTTGCCCTATTTAGCTTCGGCTTTCTCTCGCCCTATCGGGTTACCGGTAATTTGGACTGGCTCAGGATGCGGACGACTTATTTTCCGCAGAAGCTGATTTTTCAGTATAAAGGTAATTTTAACCCGGAAGTGTTCAAAAAAGCCTATGATAAGGCCATCGCGTATGTAGGAGACCGGCGCATTGAATCCGTACTCTTTTACAAGGACTTTACCGATGTAAGGGCAGAGGATCCAAATAAACCCGGCTACATTGCACATGCAACCATCCGTGGCAATTCTGTCGAAGAGGGGATCATGTCATTGACCACTGCCGATACGGAGCGGCTGTTCACCGTGGAGTCGGTCCGGTACGACTTGTTCAAAAAGGCACTGGAGGATGCCGCAACCGATCATGATATTGAAGATATCATGTACATCGGGGTTCGTAAAGGCACACGTTGGGGAACGCGCGACAGACGTATTCCCCCAGATTATACACAATACCACGTTGACATCCACGTGGTGTTTAAAGGTGGCCATGAGTCACTTGATTATCACGGTGAGACGGGCGAGCGATTACCGGAGTAATTTCCACCCTTTCCCCTTCTCCGCATGCGTTGGTTTCACGGTACCGTCCGTTTAATTTAAGGAAGTTGTTAAGGAGTATTTGCGCACCGTCGTGCTAAGAGTGCGTTATTTTTCGCATTCGGATGAAACCGACAGGCTCCGCGCTAGGCCAATCGGGTGCTGCAACCTGTACCATCCTGTGTGTGAACTCCCTCGGAGCGTGCAGAAGACCACGGAAGGCCCTGTTATTAAGGGTAATTATCCTTACATTTGCTCGTAAGGTATGATGGAAACGGTTAATCCAACAAACGAAAGAGCGATGCTGCTGCGGCTGCGTGAGGGTGATCACGAGGCGTTCGGAAAGCTGTTTTCCAGCTATAGCCCGATCATCACCGGGCACTTGCTACGCTTGCTGAAAGTACCTGAGCTGGTTGAGGAACTCGTGCAGGATACTTTCCTCAGTCTTTGGGAGCATCGGGAACGGATTGACCCGGACAAACCTCTCAAAGCTTATATTTTCCAGATTGCCATTAACAATGCGCGCGATCTTTTTCGACGGGCCATGCATGACAAGCGAATACGCGCCCTATTTTACCAGACTGTATCCGAAGGGTATGAACACATCGAGACGGAGCTTATCCGTAAAGAAAACAGCGATCTGTTAAGCCGTCTATTGGATAGGCTGCCCGAAAGACAGCGTAACGTCTATATTCTTTGCAAGGTCGAAGGTCTCAGCTACCGCGAAGTCAGCGGTCGCCTTGGCATCTCCGAAAGTACCGTCAACTCCCACATCAAGCGAGCCAATGCGCTGCTTAAAGAATACCTAGCCGGCAGTGCCGAAGTCATGATACTGCTTATATTATTCCTGTTTTAATTATTTTGTGCTCATTTACAGTAAGTTGTAAAATAATTGCGTTCACGCTGCACTGGATTTTTGATCAGAACCGTATCAGGTAATCAAACAGGGTACGAAAAAATTCGATGGAAAGAAAGCAATATCCAGCACACCTCTTACGCGCCTATCTCGAAGGGAAGGCCACGCGTAAAGAGATTGATGCGTTGCTGCGGTATTTTCAACTCCCCGAGGAGTCAGACGAACTTGTAAGGCTGATCACCGATGAATTCAACCAACCGATCCCCGATAGTATCGATCCCGGTCAGGTCGCTTCCATCAACAAGCGGGTAAGTGACCGACTTAGCCACCATATCGGATCGATGGAACCAATCCAGACATCCAAGCGTAGGCGCCCCGTATTGATCCGCTTACTTCCTTACGCGGCTGCCGCTGTTGTGGCTGTTGTTATCACCTGGCTGACCGTGGGCGACCGGCAATCCGAGACGGTCGATCAACAATTCGTCAATGCCGAAGAGATTTTGCCGGGTGGAAATAAAGCTACCCTCAGCGTTTCGGATGGTCGCACAGTGATATTGGATGAAGCACAGGAAGGCATCGTCATCGATAACGATCGGATTTCCTACGCTGGTGGAGCAGCGGAGGCCCTTATGCGCTTGAACACCGAAAAAGCAGAACAACTCACATTGACAACCCCCAGGGGTGGGATGTATGCCGTTACCTTGCCGGATGGCAGCCGGGTGTGGCTCAATGCTTCTTCTGTGCTCAGATACCCCTCCCGGTTTACCGGAGGCCAACGGGTTGTTGAAATTGAAGGCGAGGGGTATTTTGAAATTTCCCCTGATACCAAGCAACCCTTTATCGTAAGGAGCCGGGGACAGGAAGTGGGCGTGCTGGGTACGGAGTTCAATATTTCCGCCTATCCGGATGATCCCAAATCGCACACAACCTTGGTGGAAGGGAAGGTACAGATCGTCAACCGGCTATCGAAGGCTATACGGAGCCTCGCTCCGGGGGAGCAGGCCACCGTTGAGGGTGGGCAAACCCGTGTCCAGAAAGTCGATGTAACCCAGTACACCGCCTGGAAAGAAGGTTTTTTTTATTTTGACGGCGTGGCTCCGCAAATTGCTTTCGATCAAATGGAACGTTGGTATGATATCGACGTGGTGTACCGGGGAAAGGTACCGTCTACCCGTTTTTTTGGTATGATAGACCGCAGCGGGACTCTGCATGACGCGTTGGTGATCCTGAAGGAAAGTGGTTTGCAGTGCAGGCTCGTCCGATCGGGAGGCGTTAATCAGCTGATGGTGATTGGCGAGTAGCCTTACAAAGATACATGTTAACCAGTTTTACCAATAAAGACCAAAAATGAGAAAATGAAAATGATAGATGAAACGTAAGTAATGATAATCATTGGGGGCGGTAATCCATCATAAACCGGACGGTGCTGGAGACACCATCCGGTCGGAGTGCTTGGACCGGCCCTACCTTGACGTAGTAGCAGTCGTTAACCGATTTTTTAACCATCCAAACAGGACAAATTTATGATTTTTACGCAATGTGCGAAAGGGCTATTTTGGCTCTTTAGCTACCGATTATTACGCATTATGAAACTTGCAGTATTCTTGACTGTCTTATGTACGTTTCAGGCGATCGCCGAAACAAAGGCACAGAAGATTACGCTGAACCTCCAGAACACCACGTTGAGGGACGTGATGAGGGAAATACAGAAGCAGCAAGGGTATCTGTTTTTCTTCCGTGGCGACCAAATTGCGGCTAAGCGCATAAGCATCGACCTGAAGCAGGTGGAGCTTTCGGATGCCATGGATAGGATTTTAGACAACCAGGGACTGGTTTGGTCGATTAAAAATAAGACGATCATTGTAAGACGCGGAACGCCGCCGGCGCCACCCGTAGAAACAGATAGCGCCCCGGTGCGCCAGCAGCGCACCGTTACCGGTAGGGTAACCGACGAGACTGGAAGGCCCATCGAGGGAGTCACCGTTGCGCTCAAGGGTACCTCAATGGCCACCACTACAGACGCAGAGGGTAGGTATAACCTAGCTGTTAAAGACGGGGCGGGTAGCTTGGTGTTTTCCATGGTGGGGTACAACGCGGCGGAACAGGCCATCGGTACTTCGCAAACGGTAAACATTACCTTGACAACCGCGGTGAGCGATTTGGAGGAAGTGGTGGTAGTAGGCTATGGAACACAGTCCGCACGGCAGCTGTCTAGTGCCGTGTCGACAGTCGGTGCAGAAGATTTCGCAGACCTACCAGTGGCACAGTTTTCTCAGAAATTACAGGGTAAACTGGCCGGCGTTCAGATTTCACAGGCCACAGGAACGCCTGGTGGCGGGATGAATATCCGGGTCCGGGGAGCGGCATCCATTAACGCTGGTGCCTCGCCCTTGTTTGTCGTGGATGGAAACCCCATTACCGGAGGGATTAGCAACATTAATCCCAATGAGATTGAAACCATCAGCGTGCTGAAGGATGCGGCAGCAACGGCACTGTACGGCTCACGGGCTGCTAACGGTGTCGTACTGATTGAGACGAGAAAAGCGAAACCGGGTGGAACAACCCTAAACTACAGCGGTTTCGCGGGGATACAGCAGATTCCTAACCGCGGCAGGCCGGTCATGATGAATGCCCGGGAATTTGCCGAATGGAGAAAAGAAATGGCTGAATTCAGGGGACAACCCGTTGATCCGGAATACCAGGATCCCAGCCAATACGGAGAAGGCACAAACTGGTACGATGCATTGACCCGTGTGGCGGGTATCCACGATCACAGCGTCACGCTGAGTACGGGCGGAGAGAAATTCAGTACGACCGCAACCGCGGGGTATTTCAATCAGGAAGGTGTAGTGGTTGCTTCCAAATATGACCGGGTTTCCCTCCGTATCAATTCGGCTTTCCGGCCTCATGAAAAAGTGAATATCGGATTGAATATCGCACCGACCTATTCGAGGAATACCAACAGCGGAGTGGATGGTGTGGGCAGTATCATTAACGAAACGTTACAGACTTCCCCGCTGGCCCCTTTACGGAATCCCGATGGGAGTCTTACGCTCACGGCGTCCTCATCTGGTATGTTCCCTACGCCCAATTACGTAAGGACATTAGAGGATAAGGTGGTGGATAATAAAAATACCCGGATTTTGGCCAACCTCTTTGTGGAATATGAGATCATCGACGGGCTGTCGTTCAAAACTTCCGGAAATATTGATAAAGGAGATAACCGCGATTTTAACTTTAACGGCACGACCACCGGTACCCGTGGTGTGGGATTATATACCATCCCCTTCGCTTATCTCAACCAAGGTTCGTACCTGTCGTGGGTTAATGAAAACATCCTGAATTACCGAGCCGACCTAGGGGAAGATCATCACCTGGACGCATTGGCAGGTTTTACAGCGCAACGATTCCGGCAGGACGCCAGCAGTATCAATGCGAACAACTATCCGGATGACAAGGTGCAGACCATCGGGGCAGCAGGAACCGTTGAGGCTAATAGCGACATCCAGGAATGGAGCTTGGCCTCTTTCTTGGCTCGGGTAAATTACAATTACAAAGGACGTTACCTGTTGTCTGCGTCCATTCGTAGAGATGGTTCTTCCAGATTCGGAAAAGAAAACAGATGGGGGAATTTCCCGTCGGTGTCTTTGGGATGGATTGTTTCCGATGAAGGGTTTATGGACGCGGTGGAGCCCATATCCTTTTTAAAGCTCCGCGCAAGTTTCGGAGTGGTGGGTAACTTCGATATCGGTAATTATACCCATATTCCCACGGTTTCTTCCGCAAATTATGTCTTCGGTAACCGCATTGGTGCGGGACGAAGGGTAGACAACCTGGCAGATCAATACATCGGATGGGAAAACAATAAGGAATACAACCTCGGTTTGGACATCAATTTCTTCAACGACCGATTGGGGCTTACCTATAACTTTTACCAAAAATATACCAACGACCTACTATTTAATGTACGCGTACCCAGAGCATCCGGATTTTCCACTACCTCTACCAATATTGGCGATCTAAAATTCTGGGGGCATGAAATGTCCATCGTCTCTTCCAATATAAAGCGGAAAAACTTCTCCTGGGATACCGATTTCAATCTCTCTTTTGACCGGAACCTGGTGACGTCTATGGGCACCCGGACCTCCGAAATCATCACCGGCCCGGGAAGCGACCTGATCGGTGGTTCCCACATTACCAAAGAGGGGCAGCCAATAGGGATGTTGTATGGAATGGACCATCAAGGTGTGTACGTAAACCAGGCAGATTTTGACAGTTCACCCAAACACAGCAGCTCCCAAGTAGGCACGGCAAAATTCAGAGACGTAAACCAGGATGGCGAGATTACGGTGGAAGATGCAACCATCATCGGTAATCCACACCCTGACTTCGTGTTTGGGATGACCAACCGGATTCAATACAAAGACTTTGATTTCTCTATGACGCTTTCCGGCACCTATGGGAATCAGATACTTCGGGGTTCTGAGCAGACGCTGACCAACCTGGATGGGGTGTTTAACGTGTTGGCTAATGTAAAAGACCACTGGAGATCACCCGAAGATCCGGGCAGCGGCCGCTATGGAAGTCTAGCTGCAGGCACGACCTATCTTGAACGGGATTGGTGGGGCACCCAGATGCTGTACGATGGCAGCCATATTTCCATCAATAACGTGACGGTGGGATATAACATCCCGACCAACAAATCCGATTTCTTTAGCAGGTTTAGGGTATATGGAAGTGTGCAACAACTACATGTCTTTACCAATTACCCGGGTTCTAACCCGCAGGTAAGTTTAAGCCAATCTTCTACCCAGCTGGGTATCGATGGCGGATCCTATCCGGTGCCAAGAACGTATACGTTGGGGTTGAATATTGGATTCTAAAGCATTTGTTTCTAATTTAAAGGAGATTATCAAAATGAAGATAAAAATAACAGTATTGGCAAGTGTGATTTCGCTAGGGCTAACATCCTGTGAAAACTTCTTGGACATTGCCCCTCAAAGTAAAGTAACTCCCGAAAACTTTTTCCAATCCGAATCGGATTTTCAGCAGGCCGTCGATGGGATTTATGCACCGCTGCAAGGGCTATATAACGACCAATCCAGCTGGGCGATGGGAGAAATGCGCTCGGATAACACCCACTATTTTTACAACGTGGACTATCGCCTTCCGTTCCCCGAAGAAGTGGCGGATTTCCTGAATGGATCTGAGAACACGGTGACTCAAAATAAATATTACCACAACTACGACATCATTAACCGGGCTAATCAGGTACTGGATGTCATTGACGACGCTACGCTGGAACCGGCGACCAAAAATAACCTGAAAGGGCAAGCCTTGTTTTTACGCGCATTGAGCTATTTTGACCTGGTGAAGTTTTTCGGCGGCGTGCCGCTGCCCCTGACACCCGCTAAGGACCTCGAAACGGCTTCCTTGCCTAGGGCGACCGCCGAAGAAGTGTATGCACAGATCCAGGCGGATGCGGCGGGCGCCGCGGAACTGTTGCCCAACAAGGCCGACCAGGAAGCGGGAAGGGCTACATCGGGTGCCGCGTTGACCCTGTTGGGAGATGTGTTTCTGAACCGGAAAGAATGGGATAAGGCCGAAGAAGCGTTGCGGCAGGTAACAGGCTACGAATTACTAACTAGCTATGCGGCCATTTACGACCCTGCCAAAAAAAATAACGCCGAATCGATTTTTGAAATACAATACCTGGAAGGAACGTCCTTGAATTTGCATAGTACGTTTCCCTATTTCTTTATCCCCCTGACACCGGACCATGCGCAATTGACGAAAGGCCCCAAAGGCTCCCAAAACGTTCCCGGGTCGGGGTGGAATATTCCAACGGAAGATTTATTGGCCGCTTACGAGGATCGGGAAGCCGATCAACGGTTCAGCGCTTCGATCGGGTTTTATACGGGTGCATCTCCGATATCGGACACCTCGTATGTGAATCTGCCTTACATTAAAAAGTATCAGCATAGCCATTCTATTTTTGGTCAGAGCAATCAGAATTTTCCGGTGTATCGCTATGCAGAGGTGCTTTTAATGTTGGCCGAGGCACTTAATGAACAAAACCAGACGGTAGAAGCACAGGAGTTGCTCAATAGGGTACGGAGACGGGCTGGGTTAGGTGACATCGCAATTTCAGATCAGATAGGCTTGCGGGCAGCCATTTTGAAGGAACGCAGAATTGAGTTGGCTTTTGAAAATAAACGATGGATTGATCTGGTCAGAACGGACAATGCAATCGATGTGATGAATGCCTACGGGGCCAAACTAAAATCAAACGGTGCTTATTATTACCTGAGTTCGTCGAGTTACCAAGTGGATCAGAACGATCTGCTATTTCCGATTCCATTCCTGGAAATTCAGGTGAATCCGGATCTGACGCAAAACCCGGGGTATTGAAAAAAAGTTGGTTTAACTAGTTTATATATGATGTTCATTTTTTTCAATAATACGCGTAATCGATGGGTTCGGACGACCGTATTAGCTTCTTTGTTGTGTGGCATTGCGACCACACTCCTGCAGGCCCAGCAGCACGAAAAGATAAAATTCACCCCGTATTTTGTCGCGGCCGAAAGTTTTGAATCGGTCGGAGTAATCGATGTGAATAACGACGGCAAACCGGATCTCGTTTCGGGCGATTTTTATTACCTCAACGAAGGTGACGCCAAGACCATCTTCCGCAAGCGCGTCAGACTGGGCGATCAGCCCGCATTTGCGGAATACTTCGACGACTTCGCTACGATTCCCTTAGATGTGAACCAAGACGGACGCATGGATTTTGTGACCGGCGGCTGGTTCGGTGAGGCATTGCGCTGGCACGAGAACCCAGGGACGAACAGCGAATGGCCGGCCCATGAAATCGCGAAAGTAGGCAATGTAGAAACCGTGCGGGCATGGGACCTGGATAACGACGGGGTGGTGGAAATTGTGCCGAATACGCCCAATTCACCGCTTCATTATTTTAAATTGGAAGGCCCAGGCAAATTTGTAAGGTACGAGATAGGAGATTATAAAAGTCACGGGCTTGGCTATGGCGATATCAACGGCGACGGAAAAGGCGATTTCGTTGTCAAAAATGGTTGGATAGAAAACAAGGGAAACAACCAGTGGGTGTTTCATCAAGATTTTGATATGGGGGCGCATGCCAGTATTCCCATCCTAGTGACCGACTTGAATGGAGATGGCAAAAACGACCTGATTGCGGGTACGGCGCATGACTATGGGATCTATTGGTACGAACAGCAGGTAACCGGTGGAAAGCGCTCATTCAAGAAACACCTGATCGACGATACGGCTTCCCAATACCACGAATTGGTCTGGACCGATATCACGGGCGATGGGAAACCGGAGTTGATCACCGGCAAACGCTACCGGGCGCATAACGACGGTGACCCGGGTGCACACGATGACGTCGGTTTGTATTACTTCACCTGGGATGGCAAATCGTTCACCAAGAATGTCATCGCATACGGCCCTCCGGGTGTGGGTAAAGGCACGGGTATTTATATGGATGTGGCCGACCTGAGAGGTTCTGGAAGAAAAGATATTGTGGTGGCCGGAAAAGATGGCCTCTGGGTATTTTTCAACGAGGGATTTGAGTAAGTTTCCGCTAAGTTTGTAAATAAATCGTTAATCAGTCCCGAATGTTAAATATAAAATCATTTCTGTTGGCCAGCGGATTAATCTGTGCGCTGCTGGCCGGCACTTGTTTCCAGCTTCCGGCACAAAATAAAGGCAACCATTCCCCATTGACGTTCAAACAGGGCGAGCGAATCGTTTTCCTGGGAAGCTCGCTCTTCGAAAACGAACTGGAAAAGGGATACCTTGAATTTGCCATAACCAGCCGCTGGCCCGATCTGGATCTGACGTTCCGGAACCTGGGCTGGACCGGCGACGATGTATTCGCGGAAGCGCGAAGTACATTTACCACGCCACCCACCCCCTATCAGCAACTATTCCAGCAGATCAGGAGCACCCATCCCGATTATGTACTGATTGCGTACGGCGGGGTCGAATCCCAAAAGGGAGAAGCGGGACTTGGCGAGTTCGTCAAGGGGCTCGGGGCAATCCTTGACTCGGTCGATGCCCTGGGTGCGCAATCGATCCTGCTATCAACGATTCCCGTAAAGCTCGCAGGCAACCGGGAAAATACGATTACTCAGAATAAGAACCTCCGCCTGTATGCAGACGCGATCGCGGCGCTCGCCTCGAAGCGCAAAAAAAGGTACGTGGACATTTATACGCCCATTGACGAAAATACAAATGCCTTGTTTCTCGACAACGGCATTCACCTGAATGAAGCGGGCTATCGTTACCTGGCCCGGGTGCTCGAACAGGCGTTCGGGTGGCCTTCCCGCGGGTTAACGGTAACTATCAACGCAGGGGAATCCACGGCTAACGCTCCCGCGAAAATCGTTTCAAGCGGACCGGACAAGCTTGTTTTCAGCCTGGAAGAGCCCGTGCTTCCCTTCCCCGCAACTGCTTCGGGGAAGCCCGACGCCAAAGCGGCCGTGTCCGTACAGGTAAACGGCCTGAAAAAGGGACATTATACGTTAACGGAAAACGGACGGAAACTGATCACGGCATCGGAAGCGGACTGGGCAAAGGGTGTCGTACTTGACCAGGAAACTTCGCAGCAGCAGGCCGCGGAAGTCTGTGGCTACATTGTCAAAAAAAATACGTTGTTCTTTCAGCAATACCGCCCCCGAAACCGGACGTATATTCTGGGGTTTCGGTCGTACGAACAGGGTAACAACAAGCGGGATTTAGACGATATGGACCCGCTTATTGCCCAGCTGGAAGCGCAAATTAAACTGCACCGGAAGCCGGTTATCAAAACGTATGAACTCAATCTCCAAAAAGGACAATAATTGACAAACATAAACATAATCTGAATACTGTGATTTCAATAGATATAAGCCCGATGCGTTTGTTATCGACCTTTCCGGGAGTATTGATTATACCGATGCTGCTACTGGCCGCCTGCTCGGGCAACCCGGACGAGCATGGAGAGTATCCCGCCGACGATCCCAGGAATGAACTTCAATCGTTCCATATTGATGAAGACTTTGAAGTAACGCTTTTTGCCTCCGAACCGCTTGTGGTGAAACCCATCCAAATGAACTGGGATGCCGAGGGACGGTTGTGGGTGATCAGCAGTACGGCGTACCCGCAGCTTAAAACCGGCGAGGAGCCAAACGACAAAGTGTTCATCCTGGAAGATACCGATGGTGACGGCGTTGCCGACAAGTCGACGGTCTTTGCAGAAGGCCTGTTTCAGCCCACCGGCGTACTACCGGGCGATGGCGGGGTGTATGTGGCAAACGCCACCGAAATCCTCCATCTATCGGATACCGACGGCGACGGTAAGGCAGACACCCGAAGAAAAGTACTAAGCGGGTTTGGAACGGCCGACACACACCACCTCATCCACACCTTCCGGTGGGGCCCCGAAGGGAGGATGTATTTTAATCAATCGATTTACATCCATAGCCATGTGGAAACCCCCTGGGGAATCAGACGGCTTGAGGGAGGTGGGGTCTGGAAGCTTGACCCGCATACGCTCGAACTGGATGTGTATGCAAAGGGCCTCGTGAACCCTTGGGGGCTGCGGTTTGACCAATATGGGCAATCGTTCCTCACGGACGGAGCCGGCGAAGAGGGAATCAATTACGCCTTCCCGGGGGCTACGTTTCTTACGTCGCCGGGTGCCGAAGAAATACTTCGCGGACTGAATCCCGGACAACCCAAACATTGCGGGCTGGAAATCATCTCCGGAAGGCATCTACCGGAATCATGGGCGGGCAGTCTCATAACAAATGATTTTCGGGCCAACCGTGTTAATCGCTTCCAACTAGAGGAGCAGGGCAGCGGATATGCTTCCAAGCAGATGCCTGATCTGCTCTGGACCGATCATGTTGCGTTTCGTCCGGTAGATATCTCGGTCGGCCCAGACGGTGCGATTTACATTGCCGATTGGTATAACCCCATCATCCAGCATGGCGAGGTCGACTTCCACGACCCCCGGCGCGACAAGGAACACGGCCGGATCTGGCGCATTACCGCTAAAAAAAGATCGTTGGTGAAGAAACCCAAACTGGTGGGCGCATCGGTCGATGACCTGCTGGATGCGCTGGAAGCGCCCGAAGAGTGGACACGCGGACAGGCCCGGCAGCTGCTGAAGGAAAGAGGAGCCAACGAAGTGGCTGCGCCGCTGCAAAGCTGGATCGATGACCTCGACCAAAAAAGCGACGATTACGAGCGGCTGAAGCTCGAAGGTCTGTGGGTATTCCAGGCGATTGACACCTACAATGGTCCACTTTTGGAAAGCTTATTGAATGCCCAGAGTCACGAAGTGCGGGCCGGAGCGCTACGGGCCTTACAGCTCTGGCATAATAAGGTTACAAACTTGGATGCCATCCTGCAGAAAGCGGCCAAAGACCCTCACCCACAGGTGCGTCTCGAGGCGGTGATTGCACTCCGGAAACTAAGCAGTGCTACGGCTGCTAAAACTGCGCTGGATGTGCTGGACCAGCCGATGGACGAATTCCTTAACTTTGCGTTATGGCAAACCTTGCGGCAGCTTGAGCCCGAATGGCTCGCCAGCGTGAAAAGCGACCCGGAGTTCTTCGGGAATCCCGCGAAAACATCCTATGCGCTGAAGTCGGCAGCCAGCGCCGATGCTATCACCCTGCTAACACAGCTATATAAAAAGGGTCAGGTTCCACAGCAATATCAGAAAGATGCACTATCGGCAATCGCTAAACGTGGACAGGTGGACGACCTGAACGACGTCCTTGACGTTGCCGTCACCGGATTTTCGGAGCAGAAGCGGGGTGTTTCAGCAGAGCTCGCTGCCGTGGAAAGCGCTGCATCCGAAAGGCAGGTGGCAGCGAACCGCCAGCTTGGGCGCCTCCAGCCGATTATTGCGGGTGCTGACGAAGCTTCTGCCATCGCGGCGATGAAAGTAGCCGGAGCCCTGAAAGTCAGGTCGCTGGAAGCGCAACTTAAAACAGGGGTAAACCACGAAAACCGTACCTATGCAAAAGCTGCCATGGGCGCGCTGAGGTCCATAAATCCGGGAGCGGCACAAACGCTTCTAAAAAACCTGGCTACGGGACAGCATCCGCTGGATCTCCGTTTGGTTGCTGTTTCACAACTGGCTTACCTGAATGCACCCGCTGCGGCCAAGATCGGGGCAGAACTGATGGGCAAACTGGATAATCCCGAGCAAGGGCAGGAGGTCTTCGATGCGTTTCTAGCCGATAGTGGACGGACCAAGGCACTGGCCGATGTGTTGGTGGCCATCCGCATACCGGAAGAGGTGGCGGTAGCAGCGCGGCAGCACCTACGGAAATCTATTCCCTGGAACCGCCGGGAAAAGGAGGAGGTCAAATTACTGATTCAGGGTCTGGAAGCGTCCGGTGGCGTATTGCCGGCTGAACGCATGCCGCAGGACCTCAAGCCCGATCAGATCAAAGAACTGGCTTCCGAAGCAAAGAAAACCGGTAATCCGGTTGCAGGAGAACTCATCTTCCGCAAACGGGAACTTGCCTGCCTGACGTGCCATGCGATCGGCGGCGCGGGCGGACAGATCGGTCCCGACCTGAGCAGCCTCGGAACCAGTTCGCCGGCTGAAACGATCATCAAATCCATTATGTATCCGACAGAATCCATCAAAGAGGGTTTTGAATTGCAGCGTGTGGTCCGCACAGACGGCAGTGAACTGATGGGATACCTCGTCGCTGATAAACCCGGTGAGATCGTCGTAAGGGATGTGACCGGCAATGAGGTGGCTATCCCGAAAGACAATGTGAAGACAAGGGAAAAAATACCGGGTTCGCTCATGCCTCCGGGTCTGACAGCCAGCCTCGATAAGCAGGAGTTTATCGACCTGGTAAATTTCCTCTCCAAACTGGGTACGTCTGGCAGCTTTAGGGTCCCCACGGAACGATTTGTGAGGCGCTGGGAAGTTTTGCCGGCCAATGAGGATGTGTTGCAACGAGTTAAAAAGGACGGTATCGAAGGTGTTTCCAAAGACAATAAACCAGCGGGGTCTGCTCATTACAGTACGGTTTCCGGAGCACTTCCCATCAGCGAGCTGCCTGTTTTGGAAGCCGGCGGCGACAAACGCTACAGCGTTGTGAAGTTCCAGGTGGAAGTCCTTACCCCGGGTAATGTGACACTGAGCTTTAACGACGCGAACGGCATTACCGGCTGGGCGGATGCAAAAGCCATAGCTATCCAAAGTGGCAAACTCACCACTTCATTTGTACAGGGGACCCATCAGATTACACTGGCGGTAGACCGCAATCTCCGCAAGGAGGGGCCGCTGCTTATACAGCTGACCGACGGCGGTGCACAGACCCGGTTGGTCATGGGAAAGTAGGGGAGGTTCGTCCTTTACAAGTAAAGTAGCTGTGCAAAATGAGAAATCCGTTTTCATTTTGCACAGCTACTTTATTCATGACCGGTCACCCCTTTTTTGATGGCGATTTGTAAGGTATTAATTGATCTTTCTATAGGGTACGTTTGGCTTTACTCTTGAAGCCAAGACATCAGCAATATGTATCACGCGGATAGGATGTTTATGTTTACGGATATAAGCATCAAGGTGCATGAGACAGGAAAGGTCGGTCGAGATAATGTACTCCGCTCCCTGTGCAATCGCATTCAATACCTTTTGTTCACCCATACCTACTGATATGGGTTCAAATTTCACGGCGAATGTCCCGCCGAAACCGCAGCACACTTCGCAGTCAGGGGTTTCAACCAACTCCAGTCCACGCACCTGCCGTAACAGCTTTCGAGGCGCATCTTTTATCCCGCACTCGCGCAAAGCGCCGCAAGCATCGTGGTAAGTGGCCTTGGCATAGAAGGTAGCATCGATAGTAGTCACGCCCAGCACGTTCACCAAAAACTCCGAAAATTCATAAACCTGGTGTTGGATGGTTAGTTTCCCTCCCTTGGGATTCATGGGCAACGACAGGTCCCCATAGTAATTACGGATAAACCCCGTGCAGGATCCGCTCGGAGCTACGATGGGATCTTCCGGCGCAAAATCACCGATAAACTTCTGGGCGACCGAACGGCATTCCGATAGGTAACCAGCATTGAATGCGGGCTGTCCGCAGCAGGTTTGCTTAGGATTGTAAAATACCTCGCACCCGAGCCGCTCCAACACGCGCACCATATTAAACGCAGTTTCGGGGAAAAGCTGATCGACGAAACACGGAACGAAAAGTTGTACTCTCACGGGCGGATCGATCGGTCTAAATGTACATATCCACCATCAACGTGAATCAGCTGTCCGGTCGTATGGCTTGAACGCGGTGATAACAGAAAAGCAACCATATTGCCCAGTTCTTCCGGTGTCGTCATGCGGTTTTCAAAGGGTATAACAGACAAGATTTCTTTCAACTTTTCCTGCGGATTGGGGAACGTATTAATCCAGTAATCGTAAAGAGGGGTCCAGCAATCGCCTACAATCAAGGCATTCACCCGTATTCCGTAAGATCGCAACTCTACGGCCCATTCGCGAGTCAGTGCATTGCGTCCCCCGTTGGATGCTGCATAGGCCGATGTTCCCCCTTGGCCGGTTTCTGCCGTACGCGAACCAATGTTAACAATGGGGCCTTTTGATGCTTTCAAGTAGGGCAAGGCGTGATGCGCCATTAGGTAGTAATGCACGAGGTTCTTATGCATACTGGCCATGAATTTTTCATAGTCGCCGGTTTCCAGACCCACACCGTCGTTGACTCCCGCATTGTTAACCAATCCGTCAATCCGTCCAAACCGTTCAACCACTTCACGTACTGCCGCTTTGCACAGTTCGGGTTCCGTAAGTTCGGCAACCACCTGAGCTGCCTGTCCTCCGCTGCGCGCTACCTGTAATACGACATTCAAATTGTCCTTTTCGTTACGGCCTACAATTACCGGAACCGCACCTTCTTTGGCCAATACCTTGACAATTCCTTCGCCGATGCCTTTGCCGCCCCCGGTGACAATAATCACCTTAGCTTTTAATCCTAAATCCATTTGTTATCATTGAATTAATACGATGTATCATTTTACCAAAAACACATACACTTCAACGGGGCCGTGAACTCCCAACACCAGTGTCTTTTCGATGTCTCCGGTACGACTCGGCCCCGACATAAGGTACCATGTCGATGGGTAATCACCTTGATAGCGTTGTTCCATCTGCAGGATCGCCTCATCCAGGCTATAAACCAACTGAGCTTCATTGGCGATGACGATATGAACCGGAACGTAAACTGGAAAGGCACGGCCGGCGGACTGGGCTGTACTCATCACAACCGAGCCGGTTTGTGCCACCAGATGCTCACAGTCAGTAATTCCCGCCTCGGTATGCGTAAAATCGCCATCGACCAAGGTAGCAAGAATCCATTCAAATGCTTCTTGTCCGCGCCGTTGTTCCAGCCACTGAGACCGAGCCGATACCTTCGTCCAACCCTTACGTTTCACGAGCGCTGTCAACTCCCCCGCCAGCTGCGAATCATTTTCGCAACGAATTACCTGACCGTCAATGCTGCTGAAAACCCTCGTGAAACCGGCTACTAACCCTTCCTCTTGGCTCTTGAACACCAAGTTGCTCGCTACGATTGGCAAGACTGCCTGTGGCTGTCCAGTGTCATGCAGCGCCATGCGGATGGCCGCCAATACCTCATCACGTGTTTTTTGGTTATCGTTCATGTCGCTTTCTGATTTTCCATTGTTGGCTGAAGTTCTTCTTCGGGAATACCGGAAGAGCTCGATCTTTGCCCCAGATGCCGCTCATTATCATAGCGAACACGTTGTTTTTTGCATTTCCACCACCCGCGTTCATCAGCTTGCGGCTGAGCATGACCTGCTTCCATCCCCAGAATGCAGCTTTTTCCGCGCTGTTGTTGCAGCGCTTCTCGACAGCCTGTTGCCGATTGTACAGCAATAGGTTGTGCAAGGGGATGCGAACGGGGCATACGGTTGTGCAGCCGCCACATAGTGAAGACGCATAACTCAAGTGGACATTTTCATTCAATCCTTGCAAATGCGGCGTGACCACAGCGCCTATTGGCCCACTATACGTCGCGTTATAAGCATGCCCGCCGATATTTTTATACACGGGGCATATATTGAGGCAAGCCCCACATCGGATGCAATACAAGCTCTCGCGTGCAACCGGATCGGCCAGCAGCTTGGTGCGCCCGTTGTTCAGCAATATCACATACATTTCTTCAGGGCCATCGGTCTCTGCGGCTCCTTTTGGACCGGTAAAAATAGAATTGTAAACGGTGAGCTGCTGTCCGGAGCCGTGCGTGGCCAGCAAGGGCAGAAACAAGCTTAGTTGATGCACAGAAGGGAGTATCTTTTCGATTCCTGTTACTGCGATATGCACCTTCGGCAATCCGGTGACCAATCGCCCATTTCCTTCATTTTCCGTCACGACAACACCGCCAATATCGGCCAGCAGGAAATTGACACCGGTGATGCCTACCGTTGCCTCACTGAATTTTTTCCGTAATATCTTTCGAGCTACCCGGGTTAATTGAGCGGGCTGTAAACCGGGGTTAGCGCCCAGTTTTTCTTCAAATAACTGCGCTACTTCTTCCTTGCTTTTATGTAGTGATGGGGCTACGATATGGTAAGGCGCTTCTCCAGCCAATTGTTGGATGTACTCGCCCAAGTCCGTTTCAATCACGTCCACATCGGCATCGGCAAGGGCATTATTCAGGTGGATTTCTTCCGTGACCATCGACTTGCTTTTCACAACAGTCTTTGCTGCGTGTTTTCTGCAAATGGCCTTAATTGCGTCAACGGCATCTTTCGGTGTCTGCGCCCATATTACCTTTCCCCCACGTTGCGTAAAATTTTGTTCAAACTCGCAGAGATAGGTGTCCAGTTGCTCAATAGTATGCCGTTTTATGGCGTGCGCCCAATCGCGCAATAATTCCAGGTTGGCAAAACGCGCCTTCCCTTTTTCAAATGCATCATCCGATTGTTTTAGCGCATGGTTCATTTTATGCCTGTGTGCCAGGTCTTTGGTCTTTTCACGGCTTGCCTGCAGAAATAGCTTGGCTTGTTCACTCATTTGATTTCCCGCTTATCCAATTGTCAAATACCTTGTTTTATCGAAATAGGGCATATGCGACTGCCATTGTAGCTAAAAGCAGACCCGAAAGCAACCGGTAGTCTCCTAAGCCTTTCCAGCCGGGTTGTCTCAGTGGATCCCAAATTGAACTCCACGAAAGTTCACCGTTTCTGATCGGATCTTTTTCGGGAAATCCGATGGATATGACCCATTGAATAACCACACAGACAGCAAAGAGGTAGAAAGCCACCATCATGAACGGAACCTGACCGAATACGGTGTCAGGAAATGTTTTATTGACGATGTACACAACAATTCCCAGGAGTGAGCCAATCCACAAGGTATATTGAGCGGAAATGGCAGAAGCGCCGCGCCAAAAAATTCCCACCACAAAAACGCAGGTTATGGGTGGCGCTATATGGGCAATGATGTCATTCAGTCCTACGAATAAACTTTCGTATAGGTTCAGGAGCGGGAGCAAGAGGATTGAAAAGATCATCGCAATTGCCGCAGCAAGGCGCCCATAATGTACCAATACCTTCGGTGGCGTGTTTGGTTTGGATCGTTGAATCAAATCATAACTCACCAACGTGGCAATCGAATTCAGTGCGCCGGATATTTGGCTCATTAATCCCGAAAGCAACGCCGCTACCACCACTCCGATCAGCCCCGAGGGCAACAATTGGGTAATCATCAGCGTATAGATCCCTTTGCTATCTACCACCGTTTCGCCGTTCTCTGACAGTGATGTTATCGCATCTAGGTTAAGCAGGCCTTGATAGGACAATGCGTATGCAAACAATCCGGGCATAACGAAAATGAATACCGGAAGTATTTTGATAAACCCGCAAAACAATGCACCCGCACGCGCATGATGTATATCGCGTGCACCTAATACACGCTGTACGATGGTCTGATCGGCACACCAATACCATATACCCAGCACCGGGTACCCCAGAAAAACGGCATACCAAGGCATGCCACTCTCGTCTCCCGCGGGTCGCAGCATGGAGAGCTTATCGGTGGCTCCGGCGGTTTGCAGCGTTTCGACCAGTGGAGTCCAACCTCCCAATTTTATCCAAGCCGCTATGGTTATAATCACCGCACCGACTACCAATATGACCGTCTGCACAGATTCCGTTACGACCACCGCTCGTAACCCCCCAATGATGGTATATATCGTTACAAGCAGCGCGATAACGCTGACACTTATGTACATGTTTATCCCAAAAAGTGTTTCAATTACGATGCCGCCGGCCAAAAGAGAAAATGCAATATGGATGACAACAGCAGAAACCAGCGAGATGCCCGTAAGCCAATCGCGGCATGCCCGATTATAACGTCTTTCCATAAAAACCGGAAGTGTGGAAACACCCGACTTTACGTAAAAGGGGATAAAGAAGACAGCAAGCAAGATAAGCGTAAAGGCTGCCATCCACTCAAAATTTCCATTCAACAGACCTGAGTCAAATCCCGATTGCGCTAAGCTCACCAAATGGATGCAGGAAATATTCGTCGCAAATAGCGCCAAACCGATCATGGGCCATCGTAACGATTTTCCAGCAAGGAAATAATCGCTGGAGGTGTCGGAGGTAACGGGTTGCTTTTTTCTCAATCCGGCGATCATACCAATGATAAACATCAGTAGGATGTACGCGATACTGATAACGATGTCTATAAAATTAATCATGGAGTTGGCCATATCAGCTATCGTAGGTTATAAGCCTTTCAGTTTGTAAATCCCACCGGCGACAGTTCCGAAATCCAAACAATAGCCCTTGGCGTTTAATGCGTTCGGGTCGCGAGTACCTTTACTGTGATCGATGGGGTTCCCAGCATCTACGTAAGTGAATAGGTTATTCGGATTACTTCCCGATGCCGGCTGTATTTCCACATTCTCCAGTAGCCTGACCTCATTGGCGATCCGAATGCGGCAATTACCACCGAGTTTGGAATAGATTGCCGCGCGGGTCAATCTGCGATTTTCCCACTCCATGTCTATCTCGAAACCACCACGGGTCTTCAACCCGGAAACCTTCCCGTTACGCCAAGCGTCGGGAAGGCCCGGCAGTAGATGAATCTCGCCTGCATGGCTTTGAACCAGCATTTCCGCTATTCCGGCCGTCGCTCCGAAGTTGCCATCTATTTGAAACGGTGGCCCGCAAAACAGATTCGGAAACGTACCGCCGGGTTGGATGCCGTCCGTATTTTCCCTAATCAAATGCAGCAAACTCCGTAACTCATCAAATGCCTTCTCTCCATTTAATAATCGGGCCCAAATACCTTGTTTCCACGCCTTAGACCATCCCATTCCGCCATCGCCTCTGCGCTCAAGCGAGCTGATGACTGAGCCTACAAGCTGTGGTGAGGTGTTTGCGTGGATTTGGTTTCCGGGATACGCCCCATATAAATGTGACAGGTGCCGATGTTTTGGATCCTGTTCTTCAAAATCGAATAGCCATTCCTGTAATTGCCCGTATTTGCCGATCTGGTAGGGTTGCAACTTGCTCAGTTGCGCCGCAATCGTGTCCGCCAATTTATTATCCATGGTGGCGCCGAGGATTTGATGGGCCTCGATAAACCGCGAGTAGGCCTCTCTAACAATGGCGATGTCCATCGTTGCGCCGGGGCTATATGCAGCTGTTTTGGTATCGTCTACACGAAAATTTAATTCAGGAGAGTAGCCTACCGGGGTAACCAAGTATCCTTGATCGGTATACGTCAACCAGTCTTTGTAAAATTGAACCACCCCTTTTAAATGCGGATATAGTTTGTTGGCCAGAAATGTGGTGTCTCCGCTGAATAAATAATGTTCCCAAAGGTGGGAAACTAACCAACCGGCTGCCATGGGCCAAAACGAGCATTTGCAGAAATCAGCCGGCTCGGTATGCCGCCAGATGTCGGTATTATGGTGCACGACCCATCCGTTGCTTCCATACATGGTTTTGGCCGTTTTTTCACCGTTTTCTTTCAACTCACCGATGGCATGGAAAAAGGGTTGTTGGCATTCCGCCAGATTGGTCACTTCGGCTGGCCAGTAGTTCATCTGAAGATTAATATTCATGGTATAGGCACCATTCCAGGGCGGGATAACGCGGTCATTCCACATTCCTTGTAGATTCAAGGGCTGCCCATTTTGTCTGGAGCCAGCTATCATCAGGTATCGGCCAAACTGAAAATAAAGACCGGCAAACGAAGGGTCTTTGCCGTTGTGGTAACGTGCCAGCCGCTGGTCTGTTGGGAGCGCCGATTGGGCTGACTTATCCCCGAGTTGAATAGCTACTCGGCTAAACAGTGATTGATAATCATGTAAGTGGTTGGCTAAAAGACGTTGGTAATTAAGTGAAACGGCGTCGTTGAGCACCGATGTCGCCTGTTTGTGTGGATCCATGCCCTCATAAACAGGGCTCTTGTCAAATCCGTTATAGCCGGTAGCCGCAGTCAGTATCAGTACTGCTTCAGACGCTTCGCGGATTACCAGCTTATCTTCGGACACAAGAATGCTTCCATCGGTCGCTTGGGCGGCCAGTTGTATCTCAAATGGCATACCCAGTCCGCCGATGTCCTTGTCGTAGAGCACCTGGGATGCATGGGGTTTTAATTTGCCTTCTTTCGAATAGACTTCGGGATACTTGTGTTGATCCCCTAGCTGCTCAACCAAGGCAAATGTGCGTCTTAATACGAAACCGGGTGCCTTTCCCCTCAATCCGACGCAGTTGTTTCTGGTCTCCCAGGCGAGTGTCTCTTCGTGTGGTGACGACAATTCCAGCGAACAGTTTATCTTGTCGTCGCCTTCGGCAGTAAGCCGAATCACCATCACCCGGTCGGGATTGCTGATAAAATATTCTCTTTTGAACCGGGTGTTGCCCACGCGATAGGAGACGGTCGTAACGGCGCTGGCGAGATTGAGCGACCGCTTGTAGTCTTTGTACTCGCCCTTATGTGTAAAATCAATCGCCATGTCGCCAAGCGGTTGGTAGCATTGATAATTTCTTCCCAACCATTCGCTAGCGACAAGCTGTTCACCTTTTTGATAGTCACCTTTCTGTAGAAGGGAGGTTACTTCGTGAAAATGGCGTCTAACATCAATCGCACTGAAAGCATTATTCGGGTCCCCCGAATATAGGGTATTTTCATTCAGTTGAAAATGCTCGCGAGTCACACCTCCAAAGACCATAGCACCTAAATGACCGTTTCCAAGCGGAATAGCTTCGGTCCACACTGCAGCAGGTTCACTATACCAAATCAATTCATCCGCTTCTGCCGTTTGAGACCCCAACGCATACGTGATGGCGCATAGCATATTTGCCGTTGTGAGCAGGAGGGTTAGTTTATGATTATTTTTTTGTATCATACCTAATACCTATTAATTGTAGCCGGGGTTTTGTTCCAATATCGCTTCCGTGTTGGTTTCAATTTCCCTGAAAGGAATGGGCCAGAGGTTTTGATGGTCGTCAATCCCATGGCCTACTAGTGAGTTATAAGTTCTCACCCGTTCAACCATCTTCCCAACGCGCATTAAGGTAATGACCCGAAGTTCTTCCCAATGGAGTTCCCTTGCACGCTCGTCAAGGATGTAATCGATAGACATTTCTGCCGCGGAAGCGGGCGATGCATTGGCCCTTGCTCTTACGGTATTGATGTCGTTGGCCGCGTTGACACCATCTCCCTTCCCAATATACGCTTCTGCGCGGAGCAGGTAGGTTTCTGCTAACCGAACGATGTAACTATCCGTATAGGAACTGGTCGCTTGGTTATTTACAAGACCGGTGGCGGGATTGATCACAAATTCCAAGGGATAGTCCGAGCCAAAGGGCGTTAATTTTGCATAAATCATACTCCACCATCGGTTGTAGGTATTGGGGAATTTATCGATTGCCCCGCTCGCTACGATATATTGTCCGTAATAGGCAGATTGTGGATTATCTGCCTTGATATCGCGAATGATGTTAAACCCGGAATTACGCATATCCGAATCAAAATCGCTTCCCCATATTTGATGACTCATATAGTCGGTACCAGATAACCAGCCAATGGGCCGGCCACCATAAGTTGTTGTCGGACCGATGAATAAGTTTACTTCCTGGGGATCTTTTAGCTGTATATAGAACGGATTTACTGCCCAGGCTAGGCGGCTACTGACTCCGCCGCCGGCTTGCATATATTCAAATTGGTCTACCCATAACGATTCCAGGTTTCCACTCGATCGGTTTTGGTTGTTGCGCTTGAAAAGATCACCGTATACATCACCGGGTTCGTCCTTTTTTACGCCGAAGCGTTCGGTCATGAGTGAAAAATTAGCGTTATCGATAACCGCTGACGCGGCTTCAATAGCGTTATCCCATTGCGCTAAGCTGATATAGACTTCTGCGAGAAAATGAAAAGCTACAGCTTTCGAGATGCGTCCTTCTTCTCTCACAGCAGTGATTTCTGGTAAGTTCTGCGTGGCAACCAATAAATCCTGAGCGGCCTGTTGCCAAACTTCATCTCTTGAGGCCCGTACAAAGTCGCGCTTGGGCGCAGTGATCTCTTCCAGAACAATGGGTACCCCACCGTAAAGAATTGCCAAACCACGGAACGCAAATGCCCGGAAAAAATACGCCTCGGCTTTCAAATTGTCTCTAGCTGTTTCGGATGCAAACTTGATTGTTTCGTCGTCTATCCTTCCAATCACCGCATTCGCATTGAAGATAATTTGGTATAGACCGGTCCATACACTCTGCACCTCCGGCGAGGTTGGAAATAGTTTTTCACTATACAGGTTCAAATCGTGGGTCGGGGCGATTGTGCTCCATGCCAGATCAGTGGGATAATGCATCGCACGGCCGTGCAGGGTGTTCACATCGTACAGCGTGGTGCGGACATTCACATAAAGTGTGGCTATCGCTGCATTGAAATCCGCTTCTGTTGAATAGGAATTGACGGGCGAGTAAAAATCTAAGGGGACCTCTTTCAGCCAACGGTCTTCGTTACAGCCCCAAAGGGACAGCAATATAATTGAAAAGAAAAAAGATACGTGTTTCATACGGCTAAGCGTTTAAAATTCTAAATTTAGACCCATTGTATAACTTCTCGTCACCGGAAGCCCTGGAACCAGTCCGACACCGGTTTCAGGATCGACGCCTTCCCATTTGGTGAGTGTCAATAAATTTTTGCAGCTCACGTTTATTTTTAAGTTTTTCACGCTGATCGTCTCGAGGAAAGTCGGATTAAACGTATATGAAAGTGAAATATCCTGAAGTCGGATAAAGCTACGTTGGTCATAAGGTCTCGCATCAAAAGCACCTGCTGCATCCAGCCTCCGGTATTTCGCATCGGGGTTCGTTGGCAACCAATAATCCCATTTAAGTGCATTCATATAACTTAGCTGGTCTCTTCGGAGGAAATTGGACGACACATAAGGCGACCCATCTGCAAAATAGTATTTTTTCCCGCCCTGTATAGAATTGATAAATACATACAACGAAAACCGGTTGTACGAAAAGGTGTTTCCGATTCCAAATCGGTATGACGGGTCTTGGTATCCGAGTATTTTCCGATCAGATGGGTCAATAATTCCGTCATTATTCGTGTCAACCAGTTTATACGTGCCGGGGAAAAAACCGGTTGGTATGTTCCCGTTTGCTTCATCTTCCAATTGCCACATACCCGCGATTTCGTAATCGAATATTACGCCTTGCGGTTCATCTATAAACAGGCCACTGGAGACGATATTATCTTCGCGTCCGTCACCGTCGTTGTCCGCTCCTAAAATGGAGGTAATCCGATTCCGGTAGAGCGAGAAATTGACAGAAGGCTCCCAGGAAAATCGTTCCGTTTTAATTGCATTTCCAGTGACGAAGAACTCGACACCATAGTTGCGGACCTTGCCGATATTGGTTGCGATCGACCCAAAGCCGGTCGTCCGGGGAATCTGTATATCGTATAGAATGTCTTTCGTGTTGGTTTTATAGAACTCCACATTACCCCTTATTCGCGATTGGATCAGTTCAAAGTCAGCACCTAAGTTCAAGCCCGTGGTAGTCTCCCACCCAAGGTCATCATTCGCCATACTCGAAATCCACTGCCCGATGGTGGTGGTGCCACCGTCGCCGAAAACAATCATGGGTTGGGAATTCATTCTCGCCAACGTCTGGTACCTTCCTACGGCCCGCCGGGCCGTAACACCGTATGAACCTCTCAATTTCAGGTGGTTTACGAACGTTTGGTTAAAGAAATTTTCTTCAGAAACCACCCAAGCCAATGCAAATGATGGGAAAACCCCGATTTTACGCGTCGATCCGAACCCAGAGAATCCATCTCGTCTGATCGTTCCAGTAAATAAGTACCGGTCTTTATATGCGTAAAAAAGTCTTCCCATTGTATAAAGACTTGACTCCTCTTGCGCCCCGGTTTCAATCACATTCAATGAGGCGTCGCCAGCCTGTAGTCTGTGATAACCCAATATCGGGTTGGTAAAATTCTGTGCTGAAGATTCAGTATATCGATACTGCCTTTTATCAACCCCATACACCAATGTCAAATCAATGCGATGATCGGCCCCGAAATCCCGCTTGTAATTCACTATATTATCAAGCGTCCAGTCATAATTTGAATTGAAATTTTTATACCCCATGCCCGTGAAGTTGGCACCCCATGGATTGAACTGATCGTTGTTAACCGTCCGGTAATTATGGGAATAATTAATGCGGTAATTAAATCCCGGTAAAAAGGGCAACTTGACGTCGAAATGCGCATTTCCAAAGAGATTCAACCGTTTATCCGAATCGTCGATCTGGTATTGGAGAAACGGGTTCAGTAACGAACCATCGGGTTGCTGTACATATTCGCCATTTTCATCGTACAAAGGTGCATAGGGCTGCATGTGGAATACGTTTGAAAGCGACGGTGAAACGCCTGAATAATCGCTCAGCGTTATAAAAGACTCCAGTCCGAAATTCAACCAATCCGTTACGTTGGTTTCCACGTTTGACCTCAGGTCATAACGCTTATAGACGTCGTTTTTAATAAAGCTAGCTTGGTCAGTAAAGCCGCCGGAAATGAAATAACCCGTGGATCCGCCTCTTCCACGTATACTCAAATTATGGTTGTTCACGTGGCCGTTACCGGTCAGCATGTTCCACCAATCAATGTTTCTCCCGGATGTATATCCTTCTGCCACTTCAAGGGTTTTCAAATAGGGCGTCAGCGAGAAATCCGGATTCGGTTCAACGTAGTCCGGAGCCAGCCTGCTCAAATCCCAAAACACATCCATTAAGAAATTTTCATACGCTTTGCCTTGATAGGGCTGCAAGGTGTTGGAAGGCGTTTGAAGCGCGTATTGCCCCGTGTAATTGATAATAGGCTTGCCCAGATCAATACCTTTTTTGGTGGTAATCAGGATTACCCCATTAGCGGCTTGCGAACCATAGATGGACGCTGAACTCGCATCTTTGAGGATTTCCATCGATTCAATATTAGCCGGGTTGATATCGATCATACTTCCTCGATAAATGATCCCATCCAATACAATAAGTGGGGCATTATCGGACGATGCACTCGAGAGCGTGTTTTGACCCCGAATACTGATCGTCGGGGTACTTCCTGAGGAGGTCACGGCGCCCACGTTTAAGCCAGGCACCGTTCCTTGTGCCGATTGAAGAAGATTTACGTTGGCCAGTTCGCTTTGCTGTTCTAGATTTACCTTCGTTATCGCCCCGGTAAGGTCGCTTTTTCTCATCGTGCCGTATCCAACCACAACCACCTCTTCGAGATCCGTAAGGTCGCTTTGAAGCGTTATTTCTACGGTCGATTCCGTACCTACCGATACTTCCGTTAGCCTATAACCTACCGATGAGAAAATGAGCGTTCCTCCGTTCATCGGTACGGCAATGGTAAAGCTTCCCTGTTTATCCGTTTTTTGCGCAGTATCGGTTCCTTTCAAGGAGACCGTTACATCAGGCAACGTTTGGCCATCTTCATCGGTGACCGTCCCATATACGTTCCTTTGTTGAGCATTTGCGCCATTGGCAACAACTAAAAAGAACAAATAGAGAAGTGTACAATGTAAATAAGATTTATTCATAATTGTAAAGTTTATAATTGGCTAACGATTTGCGATTATATCAAAACGCCGCAATTCGATGATACAAAGGAATGTGTTTTACCTGTGTATATTTTGCACTTTTCTCGCTTATTTAAACACTATTCAAACATTTTTATCTTAGTTGTGGGTGTTACGGGGTATTTTAATGCTATTTTTGTGCGTTACGAACGAATCAGTAACCTATGAAACCACAGCTGGTACATTTGGACTTTGCATTTACGGGCGTATTTATGATGAAACAGATTAGCGCTCCCTATTTTATCAACACGCATCACTTCCATGATGATTACGAGCTTGTTTACGTCATGGAAAGTTCGGGTAAGCGCATCATTGGCAATGATATCAGCAATTTCCAAAAGGGAGACCTGGTATTGGTTGGCCCCAGGTTGCCTCACGCATGGTTCAACGACAAAGAATATTACGAAAATAAAGGACTATTAGCCAGATCCATCGTAACCTATTTCAAAAAAGATTGGATGGAACAACAATTGCTTGAGTTAACCGGTGGAGGCAAATTCAAAGAGATAATTGATTGGGCACCGAGAGGTTTCAAAATTAACGGTAAGGCTAATGGGCGGATTACCAGTATTTTGACCGATGCGGTTAACTCACCTGCGCTGCTTAAAGCGTCCGGTATTTTTGCCATACTGTACGAACTTTCCGAAACTACAGAATTCGAGTTGTTAACGGATGTGTCCTATAGCAATCCGTTTGGCCAAAACGAGGCAGCCCGCATCAACCAGGTATATGAATATGTCATGAAAAATTTCACTACAGAGATCAGGTTGGAAACCGTCGCAGATATCGCTCATATGTCGCCCAACGCCTTCAGTCGGTATTTTAAGTCACGGACACAAAAGACCTTTTCACTTTTTGTGAATGAAATCCGCATAGGTCATGCATGTAAACTTCTGCAACGAGATGATATCTCCGTGTCCCAGATTTGTTATGCGTCAGGTTTCCAAAGTATGACTAACTTTACAAAGTTTTTCAAGCGGTTCCTGAAAAAAAGCCCATTGCAATATCGAAAGGACTTGGTGACGATCCGGAACGTGTGAAGCCAGCCAATTGCACGTTGAGGCGGCTTCCAAGAGAATAAAAGAGTTGCTAAGCCTTGATTTTATAGCCCTTGATGGCGTAATAGGCTATGAATGCGAATAACGGAATCGGGACAAAAAAGCCTGCTGCCATGCCGTATATATCAGAAACATAGCCCATCAACGGCGGGAATATGGCTCCGCCGCCCACTGACATAACCAAAAAAGAAGCGCCCTGCTTGGTGTGGGTTCCCAAGCTCCGGATGGCTAATGCAAAGATGGTGGGAAACATAATGGACATGAAAAAGAAAACGCCATAGAGTGCAACGAATGAAACCCAACCCAGCTTCAACGATACGATAGGCAATAAAATACATACCAATAGCGCATAGCAAGCCAACATACGGGGAGGCTTAACATACCGCATCAGCGCACTGCCTGAAAAACGGCCCATCATAAACAGGAAGAAGCCGAGGGACAAAAAATAAGGACCGTATTGCACATCAAATCGGGGGTGCATGTCATGATCCGTAACAAAATTGATCAGGTAGCTGAAAACGCCGGTTTGGGCCGCTACATAGCAAGCCTGTGCAGCAACACCCAGTTTGAAATGTCTGTTTTTCCATAGCGGCTTCTTGGAAATATAAGCAGGGTGTGAAGGATCTGAAATTTCCATATCGCCACCGGGTGTTGGAGCTGCGCCGTGTGCGTGCATTAAATCCTCCTCATCTATTTTAGGCAGCTTTAGCCGGGAGAACCCAAAAGCAATGGCAAGAACGGATAATCCGATAAGGGCAAAGGGTAGGATAATGGAGATCATTTTTTCCCCTTCGACATGGCTGCGATTGCCGTAGATAGACAGCGCAATCAGCGGGCCGACCACCCAGGCAAAGCCATTGAAAGACTGAGCAATGTTGATTCGCCGTTCCGCGGATTCCGGAGGCCCCAGCTTGGTGGTGTAGGGGTTGGCCCCGGTTTCCAGTGTTGCCAAGCCTGCGCCGATAACAAGCAGGCAAAATAAAAAGAGGATAAACGATTGTAGCGGTGCTGTGCCCGCTGCAAGTAGCGCGCCGATTCCAAAAAGGGTCAACCCGAGTATGATTCCTTTTTTGTAGCCGTATTTTTTGGTATACAGACCAGCGGGTATGGCCGTGCAAAAATAGGCTCCATAGAGTGAAACTTGTATGAAGCTTGATTGCCACTTTTTCAAATGCAATAGCTCCTGAAAGTTCTTGTCGAGTGTATCCAGTAACCCGTGTGCGATTCCCCAGGTAAGAAACAGCGCGCTGATTGCCATGAAGGGTGTCGTGTAATTCACCCCGTCTTTAACGAAAATTGATTTTTTACTCATAATATAGGCTCCTCGTTGAATTGGAACGGCGTCTAAAATAGAGAAAACCGGTGGATTATGAACAAAAAAATGTGGGACAGCCATTAACCGTGGCAAGCTCGAAGATATGATCGGTTTTTTGTTTAGATTTGTTTGGATTCGAGTTATGACATTTTATCATTATGCAGGAAGCGCAGTTGCCGGGTTGCCACATCACTGATTTTCAGCGCCTGTTGCAGGACGCGCCTATCGGCGTTTTATTGGCAGATCACGAAGGCAAATGTTTATTTGCCAACGAAGCCTGTTGCCAGATTTTTGGGGTGGCCGATGGATATATGCAGGGCTTCGGATGGACAGGCTTCCTGCCTGCCGAAGAGCGGCAACAAATCCTAAACACACTGAAAGCGTTCGTAACGGGTCTGGAACAAAAAGGCTACTGCGAATTTGCTACTGCACATCCGCAAAAGGGCACGCGTTATTGTTGCGCCGACCTACGCTTAATGGTTGAACAGCACAGCGGCGTATCCCATGTTGTTATGTATGTACGGGATGTGTCGGATGTCCATGGCGCCTCATATCACACCGAGCCGGCCGATACAACGTATCGGGAACTTTTTGGCCGCATCAACGCCATGATGGGCCTCATTGAGGATATTGTGTTTGAGATAGACGGCAATCAGGTCTTCAAAAATGTCTGGATATCGGATGAATCTAAGCTCTTTATGCCGAAGGAGCGCTTTCTGGGTACGACCATAACGGATGCTTTCGGCAAGGAGCGAGCACCCGCCTTTACAGATCCGGTGAATCGGGCGATCCGCACAGGCAAACGTGCAACCTTCGAATATCGGCATATTGATGCATCCATCGAAAAATGGTACCGGTTGATGGTCGTACCGATTGAACTGAGGGGGAAACCGAAAGAGCAGCGATTGGCAATAGCCATCCGGGAAATCACCACCGAGGTTGAACGGGACCGCGCCTTACAAGAAACCCAAGCCAAAATCGAGCGGAGTAACGAGTTGCTGAATATCAGTCAGCAGCTGAGTCGTACGGGAGGCTGGGAGTATGATCTTATCTCCGGTAACGTTTCCTGGACAGCGCAGATGTACGTGATTCTAGGGCTCCCGGAGAATGCTGATTTTTCCAAATTTGATGCAAATCTTCCTCTTTTTACAGCTTCTGACCGCGAAGTGGTCGTTCGGTCGCTTGAAAAGTGCAGGGCGGACCTGCAACCCTATACCATGGAACTACAGGTAAACACCCCACAGCAAGAGGCCAAATGGGTACGGGTGCGGGCTGTACCCGTGGTGGAAAATAACCAGGTGGTCCGGTTGCGCGGCGCACTGATGGACATCACCAAGGAGAAGCTGGAAGCCATTGAGTTGTTGAATGCCAAAGAGATGGCCGAACGAGCGGCACAGGTGAAGTCGGACTTTCTTTCGGTGATGAGCCATGAGATCCGTACGCCGTTGGTAGGTATCATCGGTTCCAGTAACCACCTGAAACAGCGTAGCTCAACGGAACAGGAAGAAACGATAAACAACTTACGATTTTCGTCAGAACACCTGCTGCGGCTCGTTAACGATGTGCTCGATTTCAATAAAATGGAAAGCGGGCAATTGCGGCTGATCAGGGCGGTGGTTAATCTGTTTGAATTGATCGAAAATATCAAGAATCAGTTTCAAGCGATGGCCGAAGCGAAGGGTATTGCGGTAGTCGCACAGCTCGATGCGACTGTTCCGCGCCAGATTATGGCCGATCCGACGCGCTTGAGTCAGATTCTTTACAACCTGGTCAGTAACGCCATCAAACATACGGACGAAGGGCATGTTACGATTGCAGTGCGGGGATTGTCGCACACGAATACCGAGGTCACCCTGCATTTTTCGGTAAAGGACACGGGGCCCGGTATTCCGGAGGCTTACCACGAGGAAATCTTTAAAGATTTTAGGCAGTTGATCCAGGTGCCTAATCAGCAATACACAGGGTTTGGGCTGGGGCTGACGATTACCAAGCGGCTTATTGAGTTGCACAAGAGTCATATTCGGCTCCGGAGCTCGCCCGGAAATGGAGCGGAATTTTGCTTTGACCTCCAGTTTGCACTTCCATTGGCGGCAGCTGCCACCGGTGCCGAGCGGCTTCCATCGGGTCCAACGGCCCGCCAAGGAAAGCTTAAGGACATGCACGTATTGCTGGTAGAGGATAACCCCATCAGTACCACGGTGATCCGGAAACAGCTGGAAGAGCTCGGGGTGGTTCCCGATTGTGCAGCAGACGGGGAGGAAGCGCTCCGCTACTTGGCGAGCGCATCGTATGCCGTCGCGTTGGTTGACCTGCACATGCCCAGAATGGATGGTTACGTGCTTTCGGAAATCATCTGCAGGGAATACCCCGATATCCAGATTATCATCCTGACGGCAGACATCATGGCCGAGACGAGGTTGAAGTTGGCGAAAATGAATATTCTGGATATTTTGAATAAGCCGTTTCGGCCAACAGACCTGGTTACGGCGCTATCCAAAGTAAATAGGTAAATTCTGGGTGAAGCAGTTGTAGGGTATAACGGCAGGGTGTCGGTAAGCAAAAACGGTTGCCGAAAATGCTCGGCAACCGTCGGTTTTTGTGCTGTGCTAGTTACGTGGCATCTTCGGACGGACAATATCCAAATCTGTTAGCTGATACGTTGAGCTGTCTGCCTTCGTGTCCTTATAATAGGGCGAATACATTTCTGCGCTGACTGTCTTCGCTTCCAGGTCGAAGTGTAAAAGGCGGAGGTAGCCACCACCGAAATCATCATTCTGGTAATTTTGAAGCAGCTGGTAGTAGGTGTTTCCCTGATCGCCTTTTCCGATCTTCAGCGCTGAGCTCATCACATGTCCGCTCAATACGAAACGGACATTTGGGTATACCTTCACGAGTCGATCGTGCATGTATTGCGGACTGAAGTCGCCATACCCTGCATTCCGGTCGGCGATTTCACCTTTGCCCGTAAGGTGGTAGTGTGTCAGGATGATGACATTATATTCGTGGTGGGCTTTGATCACGTCGCCTGCCCAATTGATGGGGCCTTGGCGGGGGCAAAATTCCAAGGAGATGACAAGCCAGTTGATGCCTTCCGTCTGAAAGGTGTAATAGGCGTTGTCGCTTTTGCCGGCTTCGTACCGGCCCCGCTGGGCGATAAACCGCGAGGGCGGGAAGTAGGAATTGAACTTGGCGGTTTTACGTAAATTTTGATTTACGTTGCCCGGTGCGGCGCTGCCGCTGTACTCACCCACGGCCTCGGTATCGTGGTTTCCCAGCGAAATTGCGTAGGGGATACCTGCCCGGTCCAACCGGTCAAACTGCAAGCTGGCGGTTTCCCACTGCGAAAGGTTATCAAAATTAACCACATCTCCTACGTGCAGGACGAATGGGATGTTGAGTTTGTCCTTGTTGGCCAGGATCCAATCGAACTGGCTTTCAAACATGCGGTAATTTCCGTCGATTTCGCTTTGCGAATCGGGGAATACCGGTAGGGTGAACTGCTGCGCCTGCGTATGGATAGATCCCACCAGCAGGAGGATCAAGGCAAGCAGGTTATGGAATTTTATGTTCATGGCTGCTTTCTATTTAATATCCGGGGTTTTCAACTAAGTTGGGATTGTTAGCGGTACGTGCCAGGGTGATCGGGAAGTAGTAATGCTGCTCCTCGAAGATGGGCGGGTTGACGGCACCATCCAGGTTCAGCCGCTTTTCCACCAAAAACTTGCGGGTGGTGTAATCCAGGATATACCGGATGCCGCTCTGGTTGCGGGATAGGTAATCTTCCGCAATGCGCCAACGCCTGAGGTCCCAATAGCGGTGGCCTTCGAACGCGAGTTCGACACGGCGCTCGTTTTGGATACGCGCTAACGTTAAAGAAGTTAATTGTGAGATGCCTGCCCGCTTGCGCACCTGATTCAATGCATCCAGTGCGTCATCGTCCCTGCCTAGGGCATAGGCCGCTTCGGCATAGTTGAGCAATATCTCAGCATAGCGAAAGACGATAAAATCCTGAGTGGAGCCGAAGATGCCGGCGGTCGAGCTGTTGCCATTGTCTTTCTTTTCATCTAGGTATTTGAGTACGCCAAAGCCGGTTTGGGTAACTTTCTGGTCGCCATTGGCGAGCACGCCTTTATAGGATCCGGTGGTCAATACCGTGCCATCCTCTTGTCGGATACCGTTGTAAAAGTCGAGGTTACGTCCTTGCCATTTCGTATCTTGTGTGTATACGGTGGCCAAAAAGCGCGGATCCTTACCGGCCCACAACTCGCCGGTAGTGATCAGTTGCCCTTGTAGGTCATCAAAATCGATCGTACCCGGCCTACCGTCGATGTATTCAAATGCCTCGGCAAACTCCAGGTAAGGCGCATCGTGGATACCGTTGGCCCAGCCGTTGGGGAAGGGGCATTGGAAGTAGTCATAAGCCCAGCCGGCACCAGCGTAATCCTTATCGCTTCCGTCATGCTGCACGGCGAAGATCACTTCAGTGTTGCGCTTGGTGAGGAAAAGCTCCCTGAAATTGGCGGTCTTGTCGGGATTGTCGTTATAAAGCTGGAATTGTCCGCCATCGATGATCTGTGAGGAAGCTTCCAGGGACGCTTCGTAGTACCGCGTTGCCTGTCCGCGCTCAATACCGATCGTGCCTCCCAAGTCAACTTCGCCGTATGCAGCAATGCTGCCGGCATAAAGTGCCGCACGTGAAATGAGCGCAAGTGCCGCATACCGGGAAGGGCGGCCCCAATTGGTGTCGTCGATTTCCGGAAGGTCATCTAGGATGGCCTTGCCCTCGGCGATGATAAAATCATACACCTCCTGCTCGGTGTTGCGCTTAGGATATAACGCTTCCTGTGGGTCGGTATCTTGCTGTACCTTCAGAATCAGCGGCAATCCCCCATAGCGTTTCACCATGTAGAAATAGTTGAAGGCCCGGAGGAATCGCGCTTCGGCGATCTTTTGGGTTTTGAAGGTCTCGCTTACCGTGGAGGAGGGCAGATTTTCGATGATCTCGTTCAACGTGCGGATTACTTTGTAAGGCCGTTCCCAATATTCCAGCAGTCCGCCGTTGATCTTGAGCCCATTCACCTTGAATTGGTAGGCGTTGCCCGAGAAGTTGGACGTTGACTTCGACTCATCGCTCACATTATTGACGTAGAAGATCGAGAAAAAAGGCTTGCCCGAATTGTGTACGTCATCGGCTTCGTTATGGAGCACGGTGGTATTGAGGTAGGCGCCGGTCAGGTAGGCATCTACCAGCTTTTCGTCATTCCATACGATGGTTTCGGGAATAACGTCCAAGGGCTCTTTGTCCAGCACGTTACAGGCGGAAAAAAATACCAAAAGACACGGGATGAGCACCCGGCCTATAGAATTCGTTTTATGGTTAGCTAACGTTTGCATCTGTTCGTTTTAATTGAATGTTACGTTTTTTTTATCTAGCCCTAGAGGATGAGTGTCAGTCCGAACGACAGGTTGCGCTGTTGCGGATAGTACAGGGATCCCCTGCCAGAAGGCATTTCAGGGTCGAGGGCATATTTGTTGAGTGCGCTGACTGTGAAGAGATTCACGCCCGAGGCGAAGAGGCGGAGGCTTTGGATGCCCACCGATCCGAACAATTCCTTTTTGAATGTATAGCCGATATTGACGGATTTCAGGCGCAGGTAATCGCCTTTCACTAGCCGGTAATCCGATAGCCACCCATTAGCGGATGCGCCGCCCAAACGAGGGATAATCGCATTTCGGTCGTTGTTTTCGGCCGTCCAGCGGTTGTTGTAAAATTCTTCCGAGTTGCCATTGATGGAGGCAACGACATGGAATCCCAGCGCACCCTGTAATAGGAAATCCAGATCGAATCCTTTATACTGGAAGGTAGGATTCAGCCCGACAATCCAGGTGGGAACGGTACCCTGGCCGATCTCGACCTGGTCTTTCCAATCGATCACCCCATCGCTGTTCGAGTCCAGGTATTTGACATCGCCGGGGCGTAAGGTGGTGTTGTCCCGCAGATCCTGGTCGTAGGGCAGGTTGTCGATTTCTTCTTGGCTGGAAAACAAGCCATCAGATAGGTAGCCGAACGTGCGATCTGTCCAGTGGCCCGATCTTTTGTTAATCCGCTCCTGGTCGGCATCCACGTAGTCGGGTTCTTCGTAGTCAATCCATTTCGAGCGCGCCCAGGAGATGTTGCCACGGATGTCCCAGCGTAGGTCTGCTGCTTGGCTCCGGGTAGCCAGCATTACCTCAAAGCCGCGTGTGTCGGTGCTGTTGAGATTTTCCGCAGGCAGGGATGCCCCGAAGGTGGAGGGCAGTGTGATCAGCCGGTTGGCCGGAATGCCCGTGCGTTGGCGGTAAAAGGCGTCAACTGAACCATAGAACTGTCCTTTCCAGAACGAGAAGTCCGTTCCCGCGTTGTAGATCTTCAGCTCTTCCCAGGTGAGGTTCGGGTTTGGCAGGCCTTTGGAAAGAATGCCCGGATATCGGCTGCTGCCCCAGAGGTAGGAGCCTCCGGTTGCCGAGCTGCTGATGTCGTATCCCGTGATGTAGGCGAAGTTGCCCACGTTGTCGTTGCCGGAGGCGCCATAGCTGGCACGCAGCTTCAGGGCGTCCAATGCGTGAAAGTCGCTGAGGAAGGCCTCTTGCTCCAACCGCCAGGCGAGGGATATACCGGGAAAGTAGCCCCACCGCGTAGCGGGCGGGAATTTGGCAGAAGCGTCGGCACGCAAGGTGGCTTCCACGATGTACCGGTTGTCAAACGAATAGTTCAGACGTCCCACCCAGCTCATCCGTCCCATCTCGGTGGTACCTGCATTATTGGTCATTCCCTCGGTGCTGCCGGCCAGCATCTGGTCGATTTCAGGGGTGAGGAAATTTGAACGGGCGGCCGAAACGTAGTCGTCGTAATAGTCAGTCGACTCAAACAGCGCCAGTACACTCACATCGTGTACGTCATTGAACACTCGGTCGTATGCCAGGGAGCCCTGCGATAGGATTTGCCGCCCACTGGGCAGGTTGTAGGAGAGATTCGCTGTGCTGCCGAAAGCGCCCGCATGGGTATATACATCGGCCGCGAAGTCATACCGGTAGAACGGAACCGGTTTGGAAAAGTTTTTGGTTGATGCATAATTCTGCTTGTAGTCTACCAGCGCTTTCGCCTTCAGGCCGGGGATGGGGCGGAAGTCGTAAGCCAGTTCGAATACGGCCCGGAGGTCTTGGCTCCGGCGGTCGCTGTAGCCAGATAACTCGCGGTCGGTCGTGATGTGTGCACCGCCGGTACCACCACCTTCGGCGTAGGGAATCTTATCCTTGTCGGGAAATTCGGCCGGATACATGGGTTGGGTATTCCAGAAGTCGCCCCAAATATTGTCGTCCAGATTCCGCGTGGTGTAATCGCGCATACCAATCGAGGTGGATAGGTCCATCCGTGCGGTGAGTCCTTCGGTGATCGTCGCATCGATGTTGGAACGGAGGTTATACCGCTGATACCCGGCATCGCTACGTTTGAAAAACGTCTCCTGCTTGAGGTAGCCCAGCATCCCATAGTATTTGATTTTTTCGCTGCCGCCCCGTACCGAGAGGTTATGCTGCTGTTGTGGCGACCACGTCCGGATCAGCAGATCGTACCAATCGGTATTGGGGTATTGCAGGTCGCCCCCTTCGTAAAATTTTTGGATTTCTTCCGGCGTATAAGGTGCCGTTGCCTCCGGTTGGCCGCCCTGGATGTGTCCTTCGCGCCGCATTTCCGCCAGCTGGCCCGAAGAAGCCATGCGCGGCATATTGGTAATCCCCTGCCAGGTGGTGGAGGTATTGAGTGTGAGCGTCGGTTTTCCCGTCTGTCCCCGTTTCGTGGTGATCAGGATCACCCCGTTGCCCGCCCGCGCGCCGTAGATGGATGCCGAAGCGTCTTTCAATACAGAGATGGATTCGATTTCGTTGGCATCGATGGCGTTGATATTGCCTTCAGCGCCGTCGATCAGCACCAACGGGCCGTCGAAGCCGCGGATCTTCAAGGTCGCATTGTCGGAGCCGGGCAGGCCAGTGGATTGTAACGTGATCAATCCGGGAAGACGCCCTGCTAAGGTGTTTGACACAGACGCCACGGGCGTTTTGGTGATTTCATCACCGGTAATGGAAGATACTGACCCGGCGAGGTTGACCCGCTTTTGCGTGCCGTAACCGACAACGACTACTTCGTTGAGGTTTCGCATATCGGCGATCAACACGACGTCTAGGGTCGAAGAAACGGGAACCGTCACTTCCTGCAATTGGAAGCCGACGAATGAGAAGACAAGCACTTCGCCCGCGTTAGCGGCAATGCTGAAGTTTCCCTCCCCGTTGGTTACATCGGTACGGTTGCTACCTTTGACGGCGATGGATACCCCAGCCAGTGGGTTTCCTTGCTCATCCCGTACGCTTCCGGTGACGGTCTGGCGCTGCGGCTTTTCGGCATAGGTAAGTTCGCCACGATTCATTAGGAGCTGTTGCAGGGCCTGCTCTGGGCCGGCCTGCGATCGGCCTGCTGGGTGAATACCGCCGAGCGCAGGGTTTACGGTCGGCACTTCGGATTTCGGGGCGACGACCACATTATGGTTAATCAGTTCATAATCATAGCCTATTTTGGTAAGCAAGCGGTCCAATACCGTCGATAATGTTTCTTTGCGAAAGGATTGCGCCGGCACTGAAATTTTATTGAGCAGGCTTTTTTCATATGAGAAAGGCACGCCCGACAGGGTTTCTATTTTGCCTAGCACCTCGGCCATGCTTTCATTATCGATTCGAATCGTTATGCGGATTTTATTCAGATTTTGGGCATGGCTTTCCGTGCTAAAGACCATGCTGCTAAAGCCTACGATTACCACGATGATTATTGAGGTGATTCTCATAATCGTCTTGATGTTTTTTTTCATAAATTTGAATGTTGTTTAATGGTTATACAATGCCATTGATCACTAGAACGCTCTAACAAACTTTCCACGGCACGTTAGTAGCGTTTGATTACCGTTAACGGGAGTTGTTCAAAGCAACTTCCGTTTTTTTGTTTTGTCTTTGTCTATTTATTCATACAGTACGATTTTTTGGTTCTTGATTTCATAATTTGCATTCGTCATTTTTCCGATCACCTGCATGATATCGTCGAGGCGGTTCGTAGCATGGAAGGTCGTTTTATAATTTGCGGATTTCAGCCGTTCACTGCTGGTTTCTAGTGTCATTCCCCACGTGTTTTTCATAACGATGGCTAGCTCCTGGAAGGATACGCCATCGAGCCGTATCTCACCGGTTTGCCACGAAGTGGCCAGCTTAGCATCGGTATTAGCGACCTCAAATTGGGTGGTTTCTTTGTCGTAGCTTATTTCCTGATTGGGATTGAGCAGGCTTAAGGTCTTTCCGTTGGCCTCCACGCTCACCTTGCCCGTAGCAACGGTTACTTTCGCTTGGTCCATATTCGGGTGTGCGCGCACATTGAACGAAGTGCCCAGCACGCGGATGTCCATTTTGCCGGTCTTGACGATAAACGGCTTCGCCGCATCGGGAGCGATATGAAAGAAAGCCTCGCCTTCCAGATAGACTTCCCGGATGTCTCCTGCAAACTGTTTGGGGTAGGACACGGTCGATCCGGCGTTGAGGAGAATTTCGGAACCATCCTCCAGGCGGACGTTTAGAAGCTTGCCCGTTGGGGCTGTGCTTGTTTGATGATTTTCCGCCAGGCGCGATGCCATCCGGTGAGGGAGTCTTTGGTAGTAAAAGAGCGTAGCGGCGCTCACCAATAAGATTGCCGCCGCCCATTGAATGGGCTTGCGAATCCGGAAGACCGTGCGGGACCGTGTGTTCGGTACGTTACCTAATATTCTATCCAACAGTCGCTTGCGTACTTCCTTTTCGTGCCGTCCGTCTGCAAATACATCGAGGTCTTTGGCTGTGACGTCAAAGTCGGCATACCACTGGTCAAGCTTCGCTTGTTCCTGAGGGGTGAGAATTCCTTTTTTGGATTTGTTTAATAGTTGATATAGCTCCTTTTGGTCCATTGACTGCCCGTTTAATTATACAACCGAACGGGAAAGCCATTTGTCCCAAAAAAAATTTAGACAGTGGTAAACAAAGCGATGATCACCGCACAATATTCATGGACGGTCATTTTAATCTTCTTGAGCGCAGTGCTGAGCTGGTTCCTGACGGTCTTGCCCGAAATATCCAAACGGGTGGCAATCTCTTCATTGGTGAGACTTTCTTCCCGACTCAGCCGGAATATCTCCCGCATTTTGGTGGGTAGCTTGTCGATTTCCCGCTGCATCACGGTCTCCAGCTCTTGCGTTAGTAACCGGGTGTCTGTATATACAACGTCGGGTTCTTGTACGTGGGCTTGCTTCTTATAAGTGGTTTGAAGGGCCTCCCTTCGGTAGAAATCGATGATGCGACTCTTCAGACGGGTATGGAGAAACGCACGGACGGATGGGTCGTTATCTAGGACGACATCCTTCTCCAGCAGCGAGAGGAAAAGATCCTGTAGGATGTCCTCCGTATTCTCTTCGCTGTGTAGCCTGCGAAAAGCAGTGACATACAGTTCTTTCCAGAACTTATTGTAGATGATGATGATACGCTGTCGTTTGTCGATTTGTTTCAATGCTACACCTCCATTTCCGGTGGTCAAACTTAAAAAAAGAATATTGCTGTAATGTTATGTTTATGTTAGCTCCACTGATTCATTTGTGTTGCTAAACTAATTGGCCCTTCAAGCATATCGCGCAAGGGTCTCCAAATTTGTAAATAATAATTGTGATTTCCGACGTATTACCTCCACTCTTATTCCATGAAAGTAGGAAGAAGTTTTTATATTCGTAAACATTTGCCAAAAACGGCAAACAACCACGATGTCATGACCGCAAAAAAGAAAGCCATCATCTTCGATCTGGATAATACGATATATCCCGTGCATGCGATCGGCGACAAGCTCTTTGCTGACCTGTTCGCCATCATTGAACAATCCGGAGCCTATCAGGGTGAGATGGCCGAAATCAAGGATGCCATCCAACGGAAGCCTTTTCAGGTCGTTGCCACAAAATTTCGTTTTGGTGACACCTTGATTGAAGAAGGGTTAGCTATACTGTCCCAACTCGAGTACGACGGTGTCATAGAGCCGTTCGATGATTATCAGTTAACAAAGAGGATCGATTGCCTTAAATTTCTGGTTACTACCGGTTTTAACAGACTGCAGGAAAGTAAAATTAATCAGCTTAGGATACGTGATGATTTTGACGCCTGCTATGTTGTCGATCCTTCGGCCTGCACGCACACCAAAAAGGATATCTTTCAGAAAATAGCTGCTGACCATGGGCTGCAACCTGCAGATATTCTTGTAATAGGAGATGATATCCATTCGGAGATTCAGGCGGCAAAAGAGCTGGGAATTGATGCGGTGGTATATGACCACTATGACACACTTAGTGCGATGGATGGATACGATATCATTTCACACTATGGACAGCTGGAGCCTTTTTTACGTGGCAATAGCGATGGGCTTCACGCTAAGCAATAGGTTTTGGCAAAGGTTTTTTTGAAAACGCCGAATGCGTCATTTGACGTTCACCGGGTTATGTGTAGTAGCATTTTTTCTTAATATTGGTGGAACCTTGAAGATGTCCTACAGCATCTATTCATGAAGCTTTGGGAAACGAGGGAGCAGTCGCTTATACCTTAAGAAACCATCTGTTTTTATACAACACATACATAAGACACCATTGTACCACGATATAGGTTACTACCTGCCCCAACTCAGCGGTATCCGGCCCGAAGAATGCAAGTACTCCACCGAACAAGGCGTTGGCCGTATATCCGATATCAACAAAGTGGCTAAGCAGGTAGATGACGATTGAATTGGTGCCGATGACCACGAAAAACAGGGTCCATCGCTGCCGCTTTTTTACGTCGATAATCCAATAGAAAAGTGCCAACAGAAGAAAGCTGATACCGCCTACGACCAGCACGAAAGATCCGGTCCATAAATTTTTATTAAGCGGCCAGAAGAACGACCATATAATACCCAGGGTGAGCGCTATGACTCCATACAGAACTAGGTATTGCGCTTTTTGTTCGCCGGACTGACCCGTATTGCCTCGTATCCGCATGCCGGCCAATATCCCCAGCAAACCTGTCATCACGGCAGGGACGGTGGATACAATGCCTTCCGGGTCGTGAATACCCTTATATAATTTTCCAGGCAGGATAAGCTGATCGAGATAACTGGCCGGATTGCACTCCATGGTCATCGTTCCCACCGGACAGCCGGGAACGGGAAACCAGCTAAGGAACGCCCAGTAGCCCAACAGAAGAATGACTCCTTGGGTCAACAGCTTTAATGCCGAAGGCTTATACAGGTAAAGCAGTTGCGCAAACATACCTGCCAGGCCGATCCGGCCCAATACACTTGCATACCGCATTTCGGAAAAAGATTTGACCAGTATTCCGTTGTTATAAATGATGCCCAGCAAAACCAGGATAAGGCCGCGTTGTACGGCTTTTCTTGCCAATTTATACTTGGGTACTCCCTTTTCCATGCGGCTGCCCAACGAAAAGGGTACAGATACCCCGGCCATGAAAATGAAAAGGGGAAAGATGCAGTCGTATGCCGTCAGCCCGTTCCACTCCGGATGATGAAACTGCTGCGATAGCACGGCAAGCCATCCCCAGCCGAATAGTTTCGTTGCGATATGAACGAGGTCATCCCCTCCGGTTATCCAAAACATATCGAACCCCCTGAGGGCGTCCAATGACAGAAGCCGTTTGTTTTCCTGTGGCATATTCTAAACGTTAACGTATAGCCGACGAATCGGTAGCGTTGATTTAATTGATTAGTCTATGGTGCAAAGATAATTGCGACGCATACATAGTCCAAGCAAATATAACATGCCTGCCTGGATTTTTCAAATGGCTTCTTTTTTGATGTAAAATTTCCCGGCTAATCTATGCCTTTTGGTGATACCTGTTATATTTGCGCGATGCTTGGTTCTATTGACGGCGGAGTAGCTGAATTAAGTCTGATTATCATTCAATAAAGCGAATTTACTATGGAAAAAAAACATTTCGGTTTTGGGATTGTAGGAGCGGGAATGATTGCTCATTTTCATGCGAAAGCGATTGCTGAGCTGACGAATGCCCGTTTAATTGGGGTTTATAGCGTCAACCAGCCCAAATCGGATGCGTTTGCGAGTCAGCATAGCTGCACGGCTTACCATACGTTGGAACACATGCTGGCTGACGCTGAAATCGACATCGTATGCATCTGCACGCCTTCGGGAATACACCTCGAACCTGCACTGAAGAGCATCGAAGCCGGTAAACACTGCCTGATTGAAAAACCCCTCGAAATAACGGTTGAACGATGCGACCAGATCCTGGCTGCAGCCCGCAAAGCTGGCGTAAAGGTAGGGGTTATCTTTCCGTCGCGTTTTTACGAAGCAAGCAGCCAATTAAAAGAATCCCTGAATGAGAATAGATTCGGTGATTTGGTATTGGGCGGCGCGTATGTAAAGTGGCACAGAAGTGAGGCATACTATGCGTCGGGTCGCTGGCGGGGAACCTGGGAATATGACGGAGGCGGGGCGCTCATGAACCAAGGGATTCACTCGGTCGACTTGTTGCAATGGTACATGGGGCCTGTTGAATCCGTTCAGGCGGTGGCTGCCAATATTCGGCACAAGAACATTGAGGTGGAAGATACCATCGTCGCTACACTGAATTTTAAAAACGGGGCGCTGGGAACCATTGAGTGCTCGACGGCTGTTTTTCCCGGTACGCTTAAGCGCATTGAAATAATGGGTACGGAAGGGACGGCTATCCTGGAAGAAGACAATTTCATAAAATGGCAATTTCAGCAGGAGGATTCCGTCGATGAGCGGATAAGGAGTTCGATGAAGGAAGAGACTGCTTCTGCGGGAGGCGCTTCCAATCCGGCGGATATTAGTTTTGTGGGCCACCAAAAGCAGATGGCGGATCTGATCCGTGCAATAGAGACGGGCGATGAACCCCTTATTAACGGAGAAGAGGGCCGCAAGTCCGTTGAAATCGTAAGGGCTATTTACGAAAGTGCACGTACAGGCACCCGGGTCAAGCTGCCCATCTCGCTATAGTTATTCTTTATCTTTGGTATTGCGAATTAACGAGATGCCGGATATAAAAAATATTAAACCGATGATGCCAACGACGATTAATTCTCGCGTCTGTCCGCTTTGCTGGATGACCATTGCACCGGTGTAGATCAATCCTCCAATGCCCAAGATGGTAAGAATGGTGCCGAATATTCGTTTTACATTCATATGCTTTGTGTTTGTCTAATATGGTTACAATATCTATGCCTATACGGATAACGCCCCTATTCAGTGCAAGACCGTGTGACTGGGAACGGGTTTATGATTTCTCTCTAAAGCGGAACCAGCAGATCAAGAGTGTTAAATTCACAACGACCGAAAACGAATTTGAAAGGATGATCGGGACTTCATTTTGCAGGAACCCATAATAGACCCATAGGCTGACACCAACTATCAGTACGCCGATCATCGTGACGGACAGATCGGCTGTTTCTTTCGTTTTTATGACCTTGATCAATTGGGGTAACATGGCAATAGAAGTACAGATTCCTGCTGCGATACCAATTATGTTTTCGTAAGTGAAAAGTTCCAAACACTAGCTTAACAGCTGTGACATCAAATTGTTTCTTTTCTCTGCCGTTTTTCTTAACGCAGCGCCTCTTGCAATTGGACGAAACCTTGCAGGGCATTGGAGGGCAGTTTTTGGCCGTCCATACCAAATGCATAAAGTCTCGCTTCCTCTTCCACCACGCAGCCTTCTTCCGAAAAGTGACCAGAGGGGTCTTTCAACGTGTCGATTTCCAGCGAAAAATGTTCCGCAACAAAGGCATACATGGCTTGACGTTTAGCAGGGCCATAATCGTGCTTTTCATCGGGAAGGTGGATGTTTTGTACCAGGTTCTTTCGGTCGTACAAACCATATACGTATTTCAGATAAGGCAAATCAATAGTGGGAAAATCGGCGGTCCAATCGTTACCATCCGAAATAAGCAATTGGGGACGCGGAGCGGCCATCGCTGCAATTTCGGTATTGTTGGTGCCTCCGCCGCAGAAGTGGTGCCCGGCGCCGGTTTCGCAAGGACACCCTCCCGAGAAATAGGACGAGACCATAACAACCGGTACGCTCAATTTGATGCGATCATCCAGGGCAGTTACCAAGATGGACTGACTTCCTCCGCCAGAAGCACCGGTAATGCCGATCCGGCTTGTGTCGACCGCTGGTAGGCCGTGGATAAAATCTAGCATCCGGAGGTTGTTGATCAGTTGTACGGTAGCCGTCAGGCTCCGCCGATGGTCACTTTCTTCCAATTGCAGGAGTGACTCTCCATAGCCCACCAGGTCATAGCTAAGGGCGATGACCCCCATTCTGGCAAGCATCGCACATCTCAATTGATGATCGGGTCGGTACCGCCCACTGGCAAAATGCCCATTGGGACACAGCATAGCGGGCAGCTTTCCGCTACGGCCGGTCGGGACGTAAAGAGAGCCAGCTACATAAAGTCCAGGCAACGCTTCGATGGCGATATTTTCCACCGTGTAGCCATTGTATTGCCGTTTGGGTGTTTTTATCGCTGCAGCGATTGGGGAGGGGTGTATGCGTTGCAAGCCGAGTGTTTCACGGATGCAGGAGGATAGGTCGCCGGATCGGCTCTCCCATTGAGCCAACGTTTGGTAACTGGCCATCAACTGTGCGAGTTCTTGCTTTCCTTCTTTCGGGTGTTTCCGAAAATACTCATAGCTGGTGATGCGGTACGTGCTGTCATCCAGCTGGCGGTAGCTCAGCGGTAAGGGTGCAAGGACATTGGCCAATGTCTGCGCCGGCGTTCCGCGGTATCGCCATTGGGCAAAGTCAACCCACAGATCGGCCAGCTTTGTTGAATCGTATTGGATGGTAATGTGGTGACGTTTTTCCATATCGTCCACGACCTTGAAAAGCGGTTCGCGAAAGTTATTCTCCGAAACCGGGCGCTCCTGAGCCAATAGATAGCTGCAGTGCAACAAGTAGGTCAGGGACGTTAGAAAAAAGTAGGATAGCTTCATCATGGACGAATATAGCTGTTAATTCGTAAGAATACAATCGCACATAGGGTAATATCGCAGCGGAAGTAAGATTTTCCGCTGCGATCACGGCTATATTTTCTAAGTCATTTATCGACTATTGCCAGATACTGGTTCACAGGTGCGGTATCAAATTCTGTCATCCGCCCTCCCCCCGTATTTTCTCCATGGCACTGATGGGATCATTGGGCGCTGGTACGGCAGGTTAGTTTTCAGAATGCGTTGTGTGTATAACGTTTAGTAACTCCAAATCCTGGATTTGTTCCCTGTCAATCGTGTAGAGGATGGGTCCATCGCCTTCGCCCTCGTAAACAGCGTTGATCAAACCGCAATGGTGCACGGGCGACTCGATGCGTACCAAGCATTTGCCAGTGCCCTTGATATTCATTCCATACACGTGATTAATCTTCCCGGGCAGCGATGGCTTTCCATATCCGCCGCCGCCCAGCAGGATGGCTTCATGCACGCCGTCCACCGCTTGGAATACCAATGAATTGATGAAAACATGATGAATACCTGCCTGGTCTGTAGCACGGATCGCTACAGCTCGGTAGCGGTTGGAACAATGGATGTTGCTGATATGTACCTCTTCGATATCGTCTTCCGGCCCAAACCAGGTTGGGGCCGTAACCATGTAAGAGGTGATATCCCCACTGGCGGCAGGCGATTCAGGTCCGCTGCCGAGGTTGGATAGCGCAATAAAATCATCGCCGGTATACCCCGAGATATTGTCAATACGGAAGTACTTGCAGCCTTGGCGTAAATTGATTCCGTCTTTATTGGCAACGCTTACTTTCTGGCCGTTTATCTCCAGTTCTTCCCGATTGTCGATCCGGATCTGTGTCAGCTCGGCATGTAACGTCCGCTCGAAGCTGACCGCCCAGCTGTGGGTATTCTCAATGGACACATTCGTCAAGGTAAATCCATCTACGTAGCCCATCAGGATCAGGATGTTGCGCCAGTCGCCGGTCTGCTTCCTGTCGGCTTTCCCGGCATCGCTGCCATAGCTGATCCGCCAATTACCGTTTTTCTTGGCCTGCTCCGTGTCGAGTGTCAATTGGCGGAAGCTGTCGCCGGTCGATCGGGGGTTCAACGCGCCCTGCAACCTTACTTCGCCCACGCCGATGATGCGGATGTTGCGGTTCCATGTCGGTTGGCTGATGCCTTCGCCCACGTTATCGCTGCGGAATAGGTTATCCCGGCTGTTATCGGAAAGCCGCAATGTGCAATTATCCAGAATGACGGTCATGTCGCTGGGCAGTAAGATGGCGCGATCGATCTCCCATAGATTCTTGCCGTTGGCATTGTCGGCGGGAATGATCACTTTACCAGAGGTTCCTTTAGCGGCGTCGATTGCCGCTTGTATCCGCTCGGTATCGCTTCCCGTAAAATCGTTGGGCGTCGGCACCTTGGCCATTAGAAAAATGGGAATAACCCAGGCGATTAACAGAAACAGATGTTGTTTACTCATATCCATTGTTTTGTGTTAGCTTCGGATTTAAACTCCGTTCCCTGAACGGTATGGGCAAAAGAACCTTATAAGAGTCAACTTCATACGAGTCTACCTGATAGCCGACTCCCTTTTCCTTATATGCGCTCATCACATCCACCATGTTCCCCGTTCTTAACAGGTCGAACCAACGATGGCCTTCGAAGCAGAGTTCTACCCGGCGCTCCCGTTGGATCGCATCGCGCAGCGCTGCTTGGCCCAGGCCGGACAGCCCATCAAGATCTGCACGACGGCGGACGTCATTCAATTCATCCATGGCGTCGGATCCCCTACCTAGTTCGTTCAGCGTTTCAGCGTAGAGCAGCTTTACGTCGGCATACCGTAAAACCGGCCAGTTGTTGCTTGCTTCGTAGTTTGCCGTGGGTTTATCGAGGAACTTGCGGGTATAATACACGCCGGTAGGCGAGTACTTCGCAATGGCGACCGGCTTGCGGGCATCGCCCTCCTCAAAGGCGTCCCAGAGATCTTGTGTACCTTCGTTCACCTGCGCGGGGTTACCCCCCGAGGTAATCTCCGTTCCCGATCCGAAAGGTGCAAACAAAATAGAGAAGTTTGAACCTTCCGCATTGCCATTACTATGGTATTGTATTGAAAACAGCATTTCCTCGTTATTCTTATTTGACGCGAGGAATAGCGCTTCGTAGTCATCCAAAAGCTTATAATGACCATCTCCAATCAATTCGGTCAATACGGGTAACGCTTCTTCAAACGAACGCTGCGCGACGTAAACCGTTCCCAACAGACCTTGGGCGGCTCCTTTGGTAGCCCTACCATCGTTTTCTACTTGTCCCACGGACGGCAATATCGCAATTGCATCTGTTAAATCCAGCTCAATTTGATCATAAACTACCTGTGCCGATTCGCGCAGGTATCCGTATGCTTCCGCTTCGGTTTTGATTTCGTTGACCACCAGGGGAACGTCGCCGAAAAAGCGAACGAGGTTGAAATACATCAATGCCCGTATAAACTTGGCTTCTGCGATAAATCGGGTCTTCACGTTTTCATCCATGGCTATGGCATTTATCCGGGCCAGGATGGTATTGGCTTGTCCGATTACCCGGTATGAATTGAGCCAAAGGTTTTGTATGTTGGTATTATTGTCCAGCCAGGTCATCTGGTCAAGAGACAACAGCCCCAGGGTATAGTCGTTGGCTTGCGTATTGTCAGACGGTAGCTCGGCCAACGTATGGAAGTCGTTATACACCGGGCGGAGGCTTGCATAGAGGCCATTTACCGCTGCCTGAAAATCACTCTGCGTGTTGTAATATTGATCCTGACCCACAATCGTGGGGTATTTTAAGTCGACAAAATCCGTGCAGCTAACCATTGATAAGGTAGTCCAGCAGCAGGCTAATGCAGCGACAACTCGTATTTTTTTCATGATTCTTCTCCTTGACGTTAAAATCCAAAATTAATCCCTAACAGGTAACTGCGGTTTGATGGATAGGTACCTTGGTCCGATCCGGGCTGGTAAACGGAGTCCCCGTACATGCTGGGTTCGGGATTAAACCCGGGGTAATCCGATACCGTAAGAAGATTTTGTCCGGCGACGTATATCCGTGCTGAACTGAACCGCAGCTTTTGGGCAATCCGTTCGGAGAGGTTGTATCCGAGCGTTAGGTTCCGTACGCGCAGGAAGGACCCGTTGTAGACGGCATAGGTGTGGAGTTCGCCCGCCGTTGAAAAGCCGGTGCGTGGCCCAACCCGAGCGTATTTGACATCCCGATCCGGATTGGCGGGGTCAAAATAGTTGTTTGCCATCCCCTTGACGGTGTTGAATCTGCCGACCCACAATTCCGTATGGCGCGAAGCGCCGTTGATGACGTTGCTGCCCAATACGCCCTGTATCACGATACTGAGATCAAAATTCTTATAGGCAAGTGTATTGGTCATCCCGTAGACAAAATCCGGCAATCCGTTCCCTAGCAGGGTCCGGTCGCCCTCGTTGATGCTGCCGTTTCCGTCGACGTCCCTAATCTGGTAGGAGCCGACCGTAGATCCGGGCCATTGCGGGTTCCCATTCAACTGAGCCTCATTGCGGACGACACCGTCGATGATAAATCCGTACATGTTACCCAGTGGTTGGCCTACTTCGACCTTGTATACATTGGGCCATCCGGGGGTTCCTGCCAAGGCGTTGAGTGATTCACGTCCACCCAGATCAAGTACTTTGGTCCGGTTGAAGCTCAGATTCAGGTTGGTGGACCATGAGAAAGCACCTTTCAGGTTAGTGGTTTGCAGGTCGACTTCAAAACCATCGTTTTGCAGTTTTCCGATGTTCGTATAAAAGGAAGTGGCGTAGCCTACGATAGCAGGCAGTTCTTTCGAAAACAGCATGCCCGCGGTATTTTTCCGGTATACATCCACCGTCAGGTAAATCCGGTTATCGAGGAAAGCGGCATCCAAGCCCAGGTTCACCTGCTTGTTTTTTTCCCAGGTCAGGTTTTCATTTTGCAGTCCCTGCAGAATCGTTCCGGGTACCCGTTCGTCGCCGAAGCTATAGTTTCGGGCGATCACGCTGCTCATCCAGGTGTTATCGCCGATGTTGGCATTACCGGTTTCACCGTAGCTTGCCCGGAGTTTCAACTCATTAAAAAGCTGTTGGGATTCCATGAACGATTCTTCGCTGATCCGCCATGCCGCGGCATACGATTGGAAAACGCCGAATCGGTTCTGCGGGCCAAAACGCGAGGAAGCGTCGGTCCGGACCGATGCCATGAGTATGTATTTATCTTTGTAGTCGTAATTGACGCGCGCCGCATAGGATAGGAAACTGCTGCGGCCATACGTCAACGATCCGATCTGCTCGGTGGCCGCTGTGGGATTGGTAATAATGTCATTTGAAAACGATCCGATCCGCCCTGTGCTGGCAACCAGTTGATTGTCGGTTTTTTGCATGGAGAATAACAGCAAACCCGACAGGTTATGCACGTCGTTGAAATTCCGGGTATAGGTAGCCGTGTTTTCCCACACCCAGTCGATATTTCTTCCGCTGTTGGTCTGGCTTTGAATGCCGGCTAAACTGGGGGTCGACAGGTTGGCAAATGGCGATGTTGCATAGGCAAGTGTCGACGGGATATAGGTTTGATTCGTAAGGGCAGAAACCGTTGCTCCACCTTGTGTTTTTATTTCCAACCCGTCTATGGGCTGCCAGCTCAGGTACGCATTGTTGAACAAGTTCAGCGTATTCTGTCGGTTTTCGTTCAATTCAAGTACCGCGAGCGGGTTATGGATGCCGGTTTCGGCGAACCCATATTGGGTAAACGGCATCACGTTGTTCTGCCCATAGTCGCCGTTGGGCAAACGTGCCGAAACGACGGGAGGCATCAATAGCGCAGCATATACCGGAACGTACGAAGCGGGTCCACTAACGCCGGGGAGGGGCTGCTGGTGACGGATCGAGACCGACGGAGCGAAATTGACGCCGATTTTTAACCGATCCGACAAGGCAGCATCGAGATTGGTACGCATCGAGGCGAGTTTATAATCGGTGCCCTTGAGTGTCCCTTTTTGGGCGAGGTAACTGCCTGAAATGGAGAATTGTACCTTTTCGTTTCCTCCAAGCGCCTGCAAACGGAATTCAGACATGGGAGCGCTCTGGAAAATAACGTCCTGCCAGTCGGTATTGGCGAGCTGCTCAGGCGTGTCAAATACATCGGGATAATCCAGTCCGCTGGCATTGCGTGCATCTTTGGCATACTGGAGGTATTCTTGGGCATTCATCATCTCCATTTTCCGGTAAACCTGCTGCAAACCCGAATAGGCATTGACATTGAAGGTGGTTTTTCCGGATTTTCCACGTTTCGTGGTTACCAGTATAACCCCGTTGGCTGCCCGCGACCCATAGATGGAAGCTGACGCGGCGTCTTTGAGCACTTCAATCGATTCGATGTCTGACGGGCTGATCCGGGAAAAGTGCGATGCGTCCTGAAGGGGGTAGCCATCCACGACATAAAGGGGTGCGTTTCCCCCGCCGAGTGATCCGATGCCCCGGATTCGGATGGTAGGCGCTTGTCCGGGCGTATCGCCGCCGCCGGATTGGACCTGTACACCTGCGGCCATCCCTGCCAACGCATTCCCTGGCGTGGTAACCGGCAAATGGTTGATGCTGCTGCCGGAGACTTTGCTTACCGCAGTTGATATCTTCCGCTTTGATTGCGCACCGTAGCCTACCACGACGACCTCATCAATGGCGGTTTCGGCCGTTGCCAGTTGGATAAGTACCGTTCGTTGCGGTCCGACGGAAACTTCTTTGTTTTCGTATCCTACATAACTAAATACCAGCACGTCGGCGGCTCCCCCCGCCTGAATCTGGAATTCACCGTTGTTATTCGTGCTGGAACGCTGCTGGGTTCCTTTTACCGAAACACTTACGCCTGCCAGCGGCTCGCCGGCTTCGTTTGTCACACGGCCCGTTACGGGCTCCTGCGGTTGCTGCCAAACGAGATCGACATGACCGGATCTGGCGTGTGCATGCACAACGCCGACTAAGGGGAGTTGCAGCAATACGGCGCTGGTTGCGGTAAGAAATAGTTTTTTTCTCATAATTGTTAAACTTGGTTCAAACTAAAATCAATTCACTTCATTTATCAGGGCAAGGGTTTTTTCAACCAGCAGATAGCCGCCCTCCGGACCTACCGCCGTTGCCATGGCACTGTAGCCACCACCGGCAAGCGCTCGGGGTGTCGGCAGGTAATCGGCATAGTCACCGCTTAGTTGGATTAACAGGGTGCGGTTAAAGACACTTCGTCCTTTGATGATCAACCCGTAATCCACGAACAGCTCGAAGGGATTCGAGGCAAATACAACACTGCCAAGACGGACGACGTGGATTTCGGTACGGTAGTACTGCTTTTTTGGATGGCTGTCATATTGCTCCATTTCCAGTTCCATCTTTCGGAGCACACCATAGTCGCTCTTTTTGTTATCCCAGGGGCCGTGGCTCTTGGTTTTTTCATTGGCTTTTATTTCGGCAAGAAAGCGGTTCCATGCGGTCTGGGGCGATGCCGGATCTGCCGGTTCCCGCGATCGGATTTCTTCCACGATACGGCGTGCCTGCTCGTACGCTTCGTGCGTGACGTTTCTCAGGGGCAAGTCCACATCTTCGACAAGATGCCGGAAGACCGGGTGCCGCTCCCGCGTATCCCGCACCTGATCATACGCATCGGATACAGCCCGTTCGATTCGCCTGCCGATTTCGGCGGCTCCTTCCCACTCCCACATGTTTGGCGCTTCCGTTGAATATCCCCGCGGCAGATCCCGGGGTGAGATATCGCCTGCCGCGCCGCATTGGGCAAGGATAAAAAGATCCGGAGAGAAGCGCTCCCGCAGACGCCGCCGCACCTCGTTCCAATAATCTGCCGAAACATAATATTTCGCTTCGGTCACCTGGGCAGGGCAGGGCACATTGATCACAATGCCTTCGAGCTGGTTGTTCGGACCCCAACAGAATAGCAGGTCCATCGACGCATCTTCGGGGCCTTCCAGTCCGATGAAGTCCTCCCGGTCAACCGCTCCGTACATTTCGGTGGTGCCGTCGGCATATTGCACCCGCCGGTTGTGACCGATGGGGGCATACGTGGTGGCGGGTGTAACCCCGTGACTGGGTGAGCGCCGTTGCCATGCCGCAACGGCAGTCTCTGTGAGACGGGCTACCAAAAACCGGCCGTATTCATCGTCAGCACGCGGTTCCGGTCCGGAGTGCGTATGCGTGGCAAAGATGAGCAGCTTGCGTGGATCGAAATCGGGCAGTTGTTTCGATACGGATGCCCGCACGGCCTCTTGAAGCGCCGTTGTACACCATAACAGGTCGAGAGAAATCAGAATAGCCTGACCGTCGTGGCCTGCACCCGGTGCTTCCAGGGCCCATGCAGTGGCCGTAAGTGCACTTTGCACATGCGTGGAGATGCGTTCGTAATATTGTCCGAAAAGGGAAACCGGCCCTTCGGGAGTAATATCCGAACTGGCCCATCCCATGTAAAGTTCGTTGATCGTTGACATTTTTTGCGATTTAATGGTATCCGAATTCTTTCTCAACCTCGTATATCGATTCTTCAATGATATCCAGTCCCAGCATGGCGAAGTGCTCATCCATGATCAAGGGGGGCGACATGCGCAGGATATGGCCCGCCGGAATCCAGGCCAGCCCCTTGCGGAATGCTTTCTGGTAGACCAATTGCCCCGCTTTGTCAAAGGGCTCTTTGGTCTGTTTGTCTTTCACTAGCTCGATCCCCAGCAAGAAGCCCTTGCCTTTTACGTCTCCGATGATGGGGTGGCTGTCCTTCATCCGTCGCATCCTTGCCATCATCTTCTCGCCGACGTGCCTGGCATTTTCCAACAAGTTTTCTTCCTCGATGACCTCCAGCGAAGCCAGGGCCGCGGCGCAGGCCATCGGATTGCCCCCATAGCTCGAAGAGCCGGATATTTTGTCGAGGGCTTCGGCGTATTCTTCTTTGACTACCAGGGCGGTAACCGGAAACCCATTGCCAAAGGACTTACCAAAGGTCACGATGTCGGGCACCACGTCCCAGTGATTGAGGGTAAGCCATTCGCCGGTACGGCCCATGCCGGCCAGCACTTCGTCGTCAAACAGCAAGACACCTTTCTGATCGCAAAGGGCTCGCAGCTTCGGAAAGAAGTCATCCGGCGGGAAGATGGAGCCAGCCCATCCCTGCGCGGGTTCCAGGACAAATGCAGCCAGATTTCCCACGGTAGATTCCTGGATGAACTGTTCATAAAACCGGATGTAGGCATCGGTATCCAGTGTGCCGTCGGGTTTTGTCCAAAGGGGCCGATAGGGATCCGGACGGGGAACCATATAGAAACCGGGAGCCCGGGTAGGCCCATAGCTGTGAACATCGCCACGGATCATTTGGCCACAGCTGACAGCGGCCATGGTTTTGCCATGGAAATCGCGGAAACAGGAAATGAACTCGTGTTTGCCCGTGATGGCACGTGCGGCCCGTATGCCCGCCTCAACGGCGGTAGCGCCATCGCTGAAGAGCTGCACGGAGTTCAGTCCGGCGGGTAAGACCCCCACCAATTTTTCCAGCAGCTTTTCTTTTACCGGCGTGGTAAAATCGTGCATGTTCATCAGCCGGTTCGCCCAATGCGAAATAGCCGATGAAATTTTTGGGTGGCAATGACCCAGCGAGGTTACGTAGATACCCGACGAAAAGTCGAGGTAGCGATTGCCGTCGGAATCGGTAAGCGAAATACCATGCCCCTCTTCAAAACATACCGGAAACAATTTCACCTGTCCGCTGAGTCCGCGCATGTATTTTTCGGTGTTGGCATGCATCTGCTTAGACACCGGGCCCGGTGGTTCGTGGATGATCTGCGGCAGTTGGTCTGCGCTGGCTTTCCACCAATCCTTATTAGTCGCTGTTAGGATTTCCATGATTACATTAATTAGTTATTGCTAAATGATAAATATCTTCCCAATCGGGCAGTTCCGTATACAGGTCGTTACAGTACAAGCTTTCTCTTCCCGCCGCGGTGCTTAACTTCACAGCCATTTGTGGCGTAACACCTTCGAGAAGCGCAGCTAGAAAGGCTGCGACCGCCGTATCACCCGCACCGGAAGCATTGGTTATCCGTTGCCTATCTGCCGCATAGGCGGGGCAGTACAGGGTGAGATTACTCCATTGTTCGGTATCCAATTCCAGGAGTCCATTTTTTTCGTCCGTGAGATTGCCTGTGAACAGATAGGCACCGCGGTGAGCCATTTTAATCAACACGATTTTGACGCCGTAGCGCAGAAGCATCCGGCCTACGCTTTGTATCGTCTCTGGCGAAACCCGATCCAATACCTGTGCTTCTCCGTGTTTTTCACATAGTTCACGATATACATCCGGCATCGTCATGTATAGGATTTCTTCAATGCTGGGAAGCAGGATATCCGTATAGGGCAAGACGCGCGTCAGAATTTCATGCCAGTCAATTTCCTGTGTCTCACCGGTCGGATCGGGTAAACTCAGATCCATGGAAGTGACCGTTCCACTTCGCTTAGCTTGCTGAAACAGTTCGACCAATTGCTCGCCCTTCGCATGGAAGAAATGTTGCAACAAGGGCAGGTAACCGAAATGTAGTAATTTACTGGATTTCACATTCTCGATGTCGACACGTGCCAGGTCAAAGAATCGGCTGCTTCCCGGATATTCGAGAAATAGACGATCGATGGCGGGTGGGGCCAGCACAATCCCGAAGGCCGTTCCGGCATGGGTGGTTTTCTGGATGCTGTTTGCCACGCCATATTCATCCAGGCAATCCGAGATGTAACGACCCAGATGGTCATCTCCAATGAGACTGTTTAATAGCACCTTTTTGCCAAACCGATGTAGAACCAATCCGGTATTGCCTACGGCGCCACCCAGCGAAAAGGTCATTCCATTGAGCTCCGTGAGGGTGCCGGGCTGGAAGGTGACCTCCGTTTTAAAAGCCGGCGTCAGATCAACGCATAAGTACCCGCAGACGAAAATATCAACTGTCTTATCCATTCTAAGCTACGGTCAGTTGGCGGCGTGATGCAAAATAATTTCGATGTCGTTCAGGCGGCAGAAATCAACCAAAAGCGATGTACAGTCGCCATAGGCCAAAATGTAGTGCTGGCCGGATATCTGTTGGACAAATTGTTCCGTTTTTGTATCCAGCTTAATCAGCAAGCTTGGTAATTGGGGAGCCGGTTGTGTCCACCCGGCTTCCTCCCAGGAACACAAGTGCCCTTCCCCCGTCGCGATATGCATGGTATACGCTGTCCCGGTGTTGGAAAGCCGGGCAATGGTCAGCCGGCCTTCCCGCATGGAAGAAACGTTAAGCAAGCCCCCGCTGATTTGACCAAATGCCGCCGGCAATACGTTTACTCGTTCCTGTACAACTTCGGCGGGAACATAGTCCGGCACGCCCATTAATACGCTGTCTTCAAAATATTCATAGAACTCAAGATAAGCGGCACTTTGTCCGGTCAGCTGCTTGACAATCAGCTGGGTTACTGCGCCCATTACGTCGTTTTCCGGAATGGTGCATAGACCTGCTTCATCCGCCAATAGCATGAATACGACGGCAGGCGGATAGCTTAGTAATTTTTTCATGCCGTCCACATCTTTGAGCGAAATCGCATCCAACCCTTTTTCGAGGGCTATTTTCCGGATGGCGAGGTAATAAGCGATGCCTTGCTCCAGAAATTGTCGGTCAACCGTGCCCTGAAAATTCCAGGCTGTTTGGATGGTGTTGAGTACTGCCGTTACAGCAGACGCTTCCACGCGCTCGCTGGCTTTTACGACCTCGAGCATTTCGACAAACTCGACCTCGATACCCAGTTTGCTCTTTAGGGATACGCCCTCGTATAGCGTGTTATAAAGCCGCATATCCCGGAAGCCGACCATGCCAATTTTCGTGGACCGAAGCGCTTTTTGGGCGAATGCAGCCTGGATGAAACTGTCGATTTTCTCCAAGGGTGACGGATTGTCTATGATGTTATATAAATAGGTGAATCGATACCCCAGGTCCGCAAAAACTTTCCGCAGCGCTGAGGTGCCCGCTTGTGCGGCGGTGGTTACGATATGCCCGTTCGTCCGCTTTCCGGCCAATCCCCACAACACCATGGGAACCTGCCGATGCGGATCGGTAATGGAGATAACCGCATGGGAAGGGATCCAACCGGTGAGGCAGACAATCAGCGCATCGAACGACTGGCCATCGAGGTCGTGCAGCGCTCGGGCGACGTCTGTGCCGGCTTCATCATCGGTCACGAGGTCGGTGGATACCACCGCATACCCCAGTCCTTTCACTTCTTCCAGAGCCGCTGCGGCCATTTGCGCAATCAGTTCCCTGGGTGAGTTTATTTCGCCAAAAGGTACAAAAGCAATCTTCTTTTCTGTTTGATTCATTATCGGATACTTGATAGGATATTATTTGTTTCGAATGTTGTTTTGCCAAAACTCGCCGATTTTCTCTAGGCTAAGCCCTTTGGTTTCGGGTACCTTGAACCAGCAGAAAAGTGCTCCGGCGGTGCAGATGCTGGCAAAGATCCAGTATACACCGGCGGGGTTACCGTTGGTCGTGATAAACCATTGCGTAAGCACCGGAAAAAATTGCGCGGTAACAAAAGACGCCAGGTAGAGAAAGATACACACGACTGCAGTGGCCTTTCCGCGGATGTGATTGGGAAAAATTTCGGAAAGAATGATCCAGCCCAGCGGCGCTAATCCGAGCGTAAATGCACCGGCACCGATCAACATCGGGAACAGGGCGAAGAGGGGCGGCCACCCTTGCTGAAAATTGATGGCCATGACAATATGCCCAATCGCCATGAAGGATACACTGCTTACGAGCAGCGTGCGCCGATTGAATTTGCGAATGAGCGGAAAGGACAACAGCGTACACACCAGAATAAAACCATATACCGGGAGTGAACTCAATATGGCATGGGAACCCATGCTGACACCGGCATCCATCAGGATGCTGGGAGCGTAGAGAAGCAGCATATTGACACCGTTGATTTGCTGCAACACCATGAGTAAGATGGCGATGATCAGCGCTGCTTTAATTCCGGGGGATAGAAGCGTTTTAAAACTGCTCTCGTGCGCCATTTGATTGCTGGCTTTGATACGCTGTACCTCCGCAGCCGCCATTTCTTTATCATAGATCCTGGTAAGAATACGATCGGCTGCGTTGATCTGACCTTTTAGCACCAGCCACCTCGGGCTTTCGGGAATGACCAACAAACCGAGTATCAGGATCCCTGTGGGTATGACTTCCGATGCCATCATCCACCGCCAGCCCCATCCGTCAAAAGAGAAAAGGTAACACGAAATTACGGCCATGTTGATGCCGATCACGTTGGATAATTGATTGACATTGACCAATATGCCCCGAAGATGGGTGGGAGCCAATTCGGCGATATAGATTGGCGAGGAAATCATCGCTAAACCAATGCCCAATCCCCCCAGAAACCGATAAAAAGAGAAATCCCACAATCCCCATGCGATCGCACAGCCGACGGATGATACCATAAACAGCACACCGGAGAACATCATCGTTTTCTTACGACCCCATCGATCGGTGAACCACAGACCACAGATAGGTCCGATAACACAACCCAAAATCGCACTGCTGACGGCGAATCCCTGCATCGCTTCGGATAACTGGAACTCGGTTTTCAAAAAAGGAAGGGCGCCGGCAATGATGACAAGGTCAAATCCGAAGAGAAATCCGCCAACGGAAGCTACAACGGCTATTTTGGCAATGTAGAATATGTTAATTTTCATCATGGCGATAAAATTAATCCAATGTTGTCAGCTGTCTACGCCTCCGCTAATCAATTTATGACTTTGCCTATTATTGGTTACTGTATACAGCAAAGGTAGACGCACATCGATCACAGAAAAACGACGAGATTTTCAAAAAAAGACACTATGTTTGCATATTATGGGGTAAAAATGATTGATGTGCATAATAGAAGCGCAATATGAAGCCAAAGCTGGAAAAGATCTCACCCAATTTATTTTATTCATTTGCGGTAAAAAGAGAGATTACTCCCTATATGGATTACCCGTTGCATTACCATCCGGAGCATGAAATCATTTTTGTGGAGAAAAGCCGGGGCTTGCGGGTAATGGGCGACAATGTTGCGCGCTTTGAAGACGGCGACTTGGTGTTCATCAGTTCGAACTTGCCCCATGTTTGGAAAAACGACAAAGAATACTACGCGGGGAACCCCGAATTTTACGTGGACGTGTACGTGATCCATTTTCTTCCCGATGCACTGGGCGATAGCTTTTTTGACTTGCCGGAACTCAATCATATTTCCCGATTGTTCGAATTGGGTCAACAAGGGATTTCGATACTGGGGACAGATCATGCCAGGATATCGCAGATGGTGAAGGCGGTATGCTTAAGTTCGGGATTCGATCGATTGATTAATTTTCTCCAACTATTGGATGCGTTGTCAAAAATCAAGGAATACGAATTGCTTTCAACACCGTTCTACGCAAAAAATATCCGCAAACTCGAGACAGAGAGGTTGAACCAAGTGATTGATTATATGATGGAGAATTACCGTCATGAGATTACACTGGATCAACTTGCGTCGATCATCGATATGAATAAAGCGTCGTTTTGCCGATATTTTAAGACGAGGGTGCACAAGACCTGCACGCAGTTTTTGAATGAAATCCGAATCACGCAGGCATGTAAGCTCCTGTTGAACCATGAGCTGAATATTTCAGAAATCGGTTACGAGGTCGGCTACAATAATATTTCCCATTTCAATCGGCAGTTTAAACTGTTGACCGGCGCGAGTGCCAAAGTATACAGGAAGCAATTGTTGAATATAACAAACTGACCAACGCGGGTAGTGTACGCAATCTTCCTACTATTCTTTATCTAACCTCTGGAGTTGTTGAGCGATGGTGCTCACCGTGACAAGCGTCGCACGCAAAATAGCCCTTGAAGGGCACATGCAATATCATTTTGCTGGCTCCGATAGCTGTTGATAGTTTAGAGACTGGAGAGCGCTTGGCAAAAAAAAACAAAACAACCGATTGATTAATACTAAAAACACTATTTTTGCCGACGCTCTAGCGAAAACTAACTTGGAAACTTATGTGTGGAATCGTAGGCTACACCGGCCAGAAACAAGCTTATCCGATCCTGATAGATGGATTGAAAAAATTGGAATATCGCGGATATGACAGCGCGGGGGTTGCGTTGCATTTGGGAAATCACCTAGCGGTTTACAAAAAACAAGGGAAGGTGGCTGCGCTCAAGGAATATGCCGGAGATCATCCGGTTGCTTCCACGACCGGCATCGGCCATACCCGGTGGGCCACCCACGGCGAACCGTCCGACCGCAATGCACATCCCCATTACTCTGCATCGGGTAATATCGCGATGATTCACAATGGCATCATTGAAAATTATGCGCAGCTCAAAGATGAATTGGTCAGCAAAGGCTATACGTTTAACAGCGATACGGACTCGGAGGTGCTGCTCAACTTTATCGAAGACATCAAACGTAACAACGAATGCTCGTTGGAAGAAGCGGTACGCGTAGCCCTCAAACGGGTTACCGGCGCCTATGTGATTCTGCTGATCGACATCGAACATCCCGATACCATTATTGCCGCCCGGAAGGGGAGTCCGCTGGTGATCGGCGTGGGAAAAGGAGAGCATTTTCTGGGATCGGATGCTTCGCCCATGCTGGCCTACACCAAAGAGGTGGTCTACATCAACGATTACGAACTGGCCATCGTCAGGCCTGATGAGTTGATCTTGAAAAATCTGGGCAACGAGCGCATCACGCCTTTTGTGCAAAAACTCGATCTCGAACTGGCGGCCATCGAGAAAGGCAACTACGACCATTTCATGCTTAAGGAAATCCACGAACAACCCAAGACCATTCTTGATTCGTTACGTGGCAGACTTAATGCCGAGCAGGGCTACATTACGCTGAGTGGGCTAAATAAAATCGAAGAAAAACTCCGTAATGCCAATCGCATTGTCATCGTGGCGTGCGGCACCAGCTGGCATGCGGGGCTCATCGGCGAGTACCTCATCGAAGAGTTGTGCCGCCTCAATGTGGAGGTCGAATATGCATCGGAATTTCGCTACCGTAACCCCATTATATCGCCTCAGGACGTGATCATTGCGATATCTCAGAGTGGCGAAACGGCCGATACGTTGGTAGCCCTTGAGAATGCCAAGAAACAGGGAGCAGCTATTTTTGGTATTGTCAATGTGGTGGGCTCTTCCATTGCCCGCATCACGGATGCGGGGGCCTATACCCATGCCGGGCCGGAAATTGGCGTAGCCAGCACCAAGGCATTCACCGCACAGGTGGCCGTACTGCAACTTTTTGCGTTGAAACTGGCCCAGTTGCGGGGAACCATCGGCGATTCACTGTTCCAGCACCTGCTGCATGAGCTTGAGGCGATTCCGGCCAAGGTGGAGTGGATCCTCGACAACCAGGTGGAAGCCATCAAAGCCATTGCGCGGAGGTATAGGGATGCCGACAACTTTCTCTACCTGGGCCGCGGGTATAACTTCCCCATTGCGTTGGAAGGTGCGCTGAAGCTGAAAGAAATTACTTATATCCACGCCGAAGGGTATCCTGCTGCCGAAATGAAGCACGGCCCTATTGCGCTGGTAGATGAAAAGCTTCCGGTGGTTTTCGTAGCAACAAAAGATATATACCACGAAAAGATCGTAAGCAATATCCAGGAAATCAACGCCCGGAAAGGCAAGGTGGTGGCTGTTGTCTCCGAAGGCGACGAAACCGTGAACGAACTAGCCGAGGCGGTGATGGTTGTGCCCCAGGCGCATGAAATCGTGGCACCACTCTTATCCGTCATCCCGCTGCAATTGCTGGCCTATTACATCGGAGTGGAGCGGGACCTGGATGTGGATAAACCCCGCAATCTGGCAAAATCGGTCACCGTAGAATAACCGATTGCCCATGACGCCAAAACGGAAACCACTGAACACCCTGGGGTATGGCTTCATTCGGGATGAATACCTTCCCGAGGGAGCGGATGAATATTATTTCAGAAACCAGCAGCAACTGACGGAGTATACCTATCGGCAGCTCAGCGCCGATGAGGTTGCCATACTGACCCGCAATGGTAACTATTCACCCAATTGGGGGGATGTGTGGGTAACGGATCGGTTTCTGCCCGAGCAGGTACAGCAGTCTACGTTTTATGGACGGGTACGCATCGGCGATATGGAAGAAAGTTTCCTCGACTTCCGCGACCTGCATCTTCCTATAGGTATTTACAACAGCGTTATCGTAAGCAGCGATATTGGCGGGTACAATGCCATCCACAATGTGCGTTACATGGCGCACTTCATTCTGGGCGAAGAGGTGATGCTCTTCAACATCAATGAGATGGAGACGAGCAATAACGCTAAATTCGGTAATGGCATCCTGAAGGAAGGCGACGCAGAGAGCAGTCTCATCCAATTGGAGCTCTGTAACGAAAACGGTGGCCGTGCGGTGCTGCCATTCGAAGGCATGCAGGCGTCCGACGTATATCTCTGGACACGCCAACGGCACGACCGACTGCTGCAGTCGCGCTTCCGAGAGATTACCTTCCGACGGTTCGATACCCGCAGGGGCTACTACAGCGTGGTGTGCCACCGTACGGTCATTAAAAATTCAGATATCATCAAAGATGTCAAAATCGGCACCGATGCTTACATCAAAGGAGTGAACAAACTCAAGAACGTGACGGTCAATTCCATCGCGGAAGCCTACACCCAAATTGGTGAGGGGTGCGAGTTGGTAAACGGTATAATTGGCCATGGCTGTCGCATCTTTTACGGTGTAAAAGCGGTGCGCTTTATCCTGTGCTCGTTTTCGCAGCTTAAATATGGTGCACGCCTGATCAACTCGTTTCTCGCCGACAACAGTACGATTTCCTGCTGCGAAGTGCTTAACTCACTCCTCTTTCCCGCACACGAACAGCACCACAACAACTCGTTCCTCTGCGCATCGCTGGTGATGGGACAGAGTAATATGGCGGCGGGCGCCACCGTAGGCTCCAACCACAATTCTCGCGGTGCCGACGGCGAAATCATCGCGGGCCGTGGCTTTTGGCCGGGCCTCTGCGTGAGCCTCAAACATAATTCGCGGTTCGCGTCGTATACGCTCATCGTGAAAGGTGACTTCCTTCACGAACTGGATATCCGCTTGCCGTTTACGATGGTAAGCCACGATGTGGCCAACGACCGCATCGTGATCCTCCCGGCCTACTGGTTTCTGTACAATATGTATGCGCTTATGCGCAACAACGGTAAATTCATTAGCCGCGACCGGCGTTCGCTCAAGAATCAGCATTTCGAATACGATGTACTGGCGCCCGATACGGTGAATGAGGCCTTTACAGCGCTGCACGAAATCGAGATCGCCGTGGGCAAGACTTACCATCCCGAAGCGGGCGACCCTGCCGAGTGGGGAGCCAAAGGCAAAGCGATATTGGCCGATGCTACGATGGACCTGCGCGAAAAGGAAATCGTGCTGGACGGAGTGGAAAATTCCAAACGGAAGGTGGTGCTCATTAAGGTGCGGGAGGGCTACAACACCTACCGACGCATCATTGCTTACTATGCCGCTACGCAGCTCAAAGCTTATCTGAATACCTACTCGTTTGCCGAGCTCCGGGCCGATTACCTGAGCCGGTCCGGTCGGATGGAACGGGCCGGGTTTGAAAATGTGGGCGGACAGCTTATCCGCAAGCCGGATCTCGACGACCTGCTGGAGCACATCCGTAGTGGGGAGCTTGCCGAGTGGGAAGCCATCCATCATCAGTACCACCTCCTCAGCAGCCGGTATCTAACGCATAAGTTTGAACACGCCCTCGCCACTTTTTTGGAGATCCATGATCTAGAGAAGTCAGCGCTAACACCCGCTTACCTCGACACTTGCATTGCCGAAAGCGTGGCCACCAAGCAGTGGATCTGCGGGGAAATTTATAAAACACGCGCCAAGGATTACCAGAATCCGTTCCGGACGATGGTGTATGAGAATGACGAAGAACGGGATATAGTAATTGGGCGTCTAGAAGACAACGCCTTCATCCGGCAACAACAGGACGAATACGAACGGTACACGGAATCGATTACAGGTATTCGCCCCATATAAACGCCCTGCCGTTGCTAATCAGCCTCGGCAAGGTTCTAAAAATATACGCTTACAATACTACATTTGCCGCTAAATGATCCGACCGTACACAAACGGAGGAACGAAAGCGCTGCAACCGAAACCACAGCATGTTCAACGACCTAGGTCCGTTAAGATCATGAGGATCGCATTTATTTTCTATTTTATTTTTTGTTTTCATAAAGTTTTGTAACTTGCGTTCATCTACTTTTGAAAAAAAATATAACTCTACCGTTTAATAGACACTACCACTTAACAAAGCATTTTGACTGATTGTTTTTTAGCAGAAACGTCATAATTTATTAACGCGCTTGTCGGTGTGTTAGGCTATCTTCGGTGAGTATTCATTTAATCTAAGATTATGTAAAACAAGCATTTTATGTGGATCGCCCATGCGGTTTGGTTGTGGCGGTCTCTTTAAAAACCATCTACATCTACTACGTAATATCTACCACTTATGTTACATCTACCACCTATGAATACCAATCACTTGGGTTGCATCTACCTGAATGCGCCCGGACTGGAAAACCAAGTATTAACTAGTATCAAACATCTTTCTTATGAGCGAGCTTAATGAACAACAAATGGGCAGATTTAATGCCGTAAATGCCCGGCTGGGACTTGCCCCCGCACAGTCGACCCACGCCACAAATGCCAGGGTAAAGGACTTCGTTGCCAAGCAACACGTGGTGCTATCATCTAACCCGGCCGAATCGGACATTCCACCCTACCTGATTGCGGTAGGATCGATCGCTGAATTGAATAAGTTAGCAGGTGCGCCAGATGATGGAGACGATACCGATGTTGTGTATCCTCCTGCGGCATCTGCCCACCTTACTGCCAAAGCGGAACAGCCGTTGACGCGGGCCCAGCTTATCGGGAGCTTAGACGACGACACGTTGGCCGATTTGAAGACGGCGGCTGCGGCCTATCTGAAAGGGAACCCAGCAAAGGTGGCCGATTATGAGCCGCTGATCAACGCTACCCTCTTTCCGGGTAAAGTGGCTGTATTTGCAGACTCTGGCGATCTTAATGTACCCGAAAACGGGTCTGTTACCATTAAAGGTGCGGACCCGGTGGTCCTGAACTACGGTTCGATCACCGTAGGTCAAAACGGGCAAATCATTGTCCAGACAGACGCCAATATCACTACACAAATAATGACTCAATTATAACCTTAAAGCTATGCCAACTTTCACGTTTACAGGTCAACCTTATTCTTCCCCGGCAACAGCCGGTGGTAACGGTGGTGGCGGAAGTACCGGAGCTACCGGAACCGCGGGAACAAACAAGTATAACGGCAGCAACTGCAAGAACGAATGCGTTACTCCTCCCGGCAACGGTGGTACTGGAGGCACGGGTGGTCCCGGTACTGCGGGTAGTCCCGGCGCTAAAGGGCTCCCGGCACCCAACGGTATTCTTAATTTAGGCGATGTCGTGGGTGACGTTTCAATCGAGGTGGGTGGCGGCGATGGTCAAAAGGGTGGCAAAGGGGGCACGGGAGGTACCGGTGGCCCCGGCGGCCCTCCGGGGAGTTGCCCGGACGGATGTAGCGGAGCCAAATCAGGCCCACAGGGCGCTGGTGGCCCGGGTGGGCCCGGCGCATTAGGGGGCGACGGCGGCGATGGCGCCACCGTTACCATTTACTACACCTCGATTACCGGCCAATTTAACCAGAAGACAACCAGCGGAAGGCCGGGCGATGGCGGCGATCCCGGCGATGGTGGAACAGGCTCTTCAAAAGGCGCAGATGGAGCGCCGGGCGATCCGGGAAAGAATCCGGGATCGGCTTCGACCATTCGTATTATTAAAAGCAGCTAAAAATGTCAACTTACACAATATCGATTCAGGGTGAGCCCGGGTTGAACGGTGTGCAGGGGATTTCGGGCGTCAGTGGCGTAAACAGTGCTGCCGACAATACCGGGCAGCCGGGTAAGAAAGGAACCAAAAATTGGCTGGGTGGTTGCGATAAATGCGCCACTTCCGGAACAACCGGCGCTCACGCCGTGAGCGGGGGTGACCGGGGTGAGCCTGCCGGACGTGGCGGACTTGCGCCTTCCTTCACCTTGACCTTGTATGAACTTCATGTTCCCGATGGAAAACCGCTGTCCATCCTCAGTCAAGGCGGTGTAGGTGGAACCGGTGGAACCGGTGGAACGGGAGGAAATGGCGACACGGGAGGAAATGCCGGGATCAATTATGAAAAGTGCATTAACAACGGCACATGCCAGCCGGCGGTTGGGGGAAATGGAGGCGACGGTGCGGTTGGCGGTGTCGGTGGGCCCGCTGGTGACGGAGGTGCCGGAGGAAGTATCACCATCTATTGCCCGGCCAATGTACAGTCCTTGATCATGGCGTTAAGCAGTGGGGGCGAAGCAGGGAAAGCTGGCGAAGGCGGGCAGGGAGGAAAGGGCGGCGATGGAGGTGCCAATGAGCCCTTGCCAAATCAATCAACACCCACATATGCTCCCCCGGGGCAACCTGGTGGCCAAGGTGCTGGAGGATCTGCCGGTAATCCGGGCGCTCGGGGGACGGTAACTTTTTTCACCCTTAATAGCCGTTGATATGGAAACCCATGCTAACCTTCTGCAGGTTCAACTTTTACAAATGGCTGCACAAGCCAATTTACCTACGCTGGCTAAATATGGCCCTAACCTTCCCACAGGATGGGTGAACATCGGTTCGATAGCCAGCACAAACTCCATGCCCCCGCCGGTGCCGCAATCACAGGGATTCCTGGCGCTCGGGCCCGTCGATGCCGACGGAAACCAGGGCTATGTCTTAGCACTGGGGGTGACTTGGAGCTCGTTTCTGCTCAATCAGTATTCAGGGACGCTTCTACAGACTAAATTGCCCGATGCCATTGCCGGAAGCGGACAGCCGCCCAATTCATTGGTCAGTCAGCCCCATGCGTATGCTTACCAGCAAATGAGAGAGGCGGCATGGACAACACTGAAGCATATGAATGCCGGGTTGCCTCTTTACATCTGTGGCATGGGTCTCGGCGCGCCACTGGCACAAATCGGCGCGCTAGACCTACGTCCGGGTAACAAGGGGCCGGCCGATCTGTCTCAAATCGCTGTACAACCGACGAGCTATGCGTTCTCAGCCGTGAACTTCGTCAATCAGGACTTTGCTAATTATTATCAAACGATAGTGACCGATGCCAACGTGGTTTGGGCAGGTACACAGGCCTTGCCGGTTGATTTATTTCCTACCCGTCCAGATAACGCAGATTTTGTACAGATTGGTCGGCTGACCAGTCTCAGTTGCACCATTCCTTCGGGCAGCAATGCAGGGTGGCTTCAATTGCCTCCGTCGTCCCAGCCGTATGATGTGCCCTGGCTGGAACGCAGCGATGTTTTTTACCTGAATGCCCTTGGCGGAACTCCGGAAAGCGCTCCGGTTATCTCAGTCTCCATTCCCCAGCCTCCGGGCGGATTTTCACAGGTAACGGCGGCGTCAATGGCCATATTGGCGCAGGCATCCTATCAGTTGTCTCGAAGTATCACCGGAACTACGGGCAATGTGGCACCCTATCAGTTTACGCAATACGTCAACTATCAAGGCACCCCTTTCGCTTTTATCTTTGAAAGTGCGGCAGCGGTAGCGGTGGTTTTCAGAGGGACGGTAACCTGGCAGGAATTCTTCACATTGGAAGCAAATGCCAATTTTTCTACCCCCTCATTTATTACTGCTGGACGTGCACACGTCCACAGCGGGGCTTATACGGTCTATTCAGGTCCGGTTGACGTTTCTTCGTCGGCAGCGACGTTCGCCGAAACGCTGCTCGAAAAACTGAAACCTTTGGCAAGTGGCAAGCAGCTGTATTTTACCGGACATGGATTGGGCGGCACAGTGGCTACCCTTGCTGCGGCGGATTATGCGATGTCCGAGTATGGCGTTAAACCCGATGCACTGTATACCTTTGGCGCAACATACCCCGGCGATTACGATTTTGCCGAAATATTTAGCGAGGCCTATAAAAGCAGTTATCAGCTTATACGCTCACAAGACAAGATACCCGGTTCCATTGTCACCTTGGGATTCTCTCCGGTAAATAATGTGGTTTCCGTGAATGGGCAGTTGGCGGTAGATGAATCGACCTTTCATGCGTTATTTGGCTATTTGGTGCTGCTGAATCCGGCGGGGACAGAAAAAAAAGCCGCAACTTCCGTAAAAAACGATCCCGATGAACAATAAATTGCTTGCCTCGAATACCGAGCCACAGGGCGTTACCTTTACGGATCTTGATCCGATATTAGGTAGCCTCGGGCAGCTGATCGGACTGCTATACTCGTCGGATAATAGTACGTACACCCTGAATCCGGATTGGTTCAAAGATCCGGTTGCAAGCACAAAGTCGGGAGTTACCGAAAATCCGGAGCAGTTCAGCGCACTGTTGGCACAGATGCTTGGCGAGGCCGGTGGCAATGCGTTGGGCATACCTGTTCAGGATCCTGCTTTGTTGGGTACGTGGTATCCCATCATGTATCAGGGTGAACCCACGGGATTGTACATTGTTTCATACCAGAAGACCGAAATCGAAGCGGGGCAGGCCAGTACATTTACCGCAATCGGATTAGGTGTATTGCACAGTTGGCAGGTAACGCCATCTAATCCGTTGCTCGATGTAAAAGTATGGGGGCTTGTCCCTTTTCTGAAACTGGGCAATGGTAGCCTGGAAATGACCTTCAGCTCACCGGGTTACCCCCTTTCCATCGGCGTGGCGGCAGAAGGTACAACACCGGGACAGCCGTTGGTCGACATCAATGGCGTTTCGTTCAATGGTGTGAAAGCGAGCCTGGCGGTAGATTTGGCGGTAAGCAACCCCTTTGATCTTTCCCTGCAAATCATCAATCTGAAACTGCCGGGGCAGCCCAAAGGTACCACGCGTTCACTGGCTGACCTGGCAGCTATATCGGGGCAGGAGATACTGGATACGGCAGCCAGCCTTTTTGTTGGTGCACTGAGCGATGTTTTTCCTTCGCAGCAAAAACGTATCCATTATTTGGCACCACTGTTTGGGTTTTCATCGCAGGTACCGTCTTCTGATGTGAAAATGCCGGTGCTGGAATGGTACAGCTTGTTTTCCATTGCCAGTTCACCCGACGGCGATGTAAAACAGCCTTTCATTAGTTGGTTCAACACGTTATGTGCCGATCCCAAACAGCTCAACGCTTGGTTGGGTTGCCTGGCCGGCTTTTTGGGTAATGACACGCCGACGATAGCTGGCAATGGCTCACGAAGCAATCCGTTCGAAGTGCCGCTGCTTTCCGTGGACTCCGTGGGACAGCTGAATTTCAATGCGGCCACCACCGTGAGCGATACGGGTATCCGTTACTTTTACCCCGGACTCGGTTTTAAAGCCAACGGAGTTTCCCTGGGTACTTCCGATGCCGTGTTTAACATGGGTGCTAGTCTAGAGCTCGGAGAATTTGTACTTACTACCGGATCGGCATCGGTTACCCCCCAAATCCAGTTTGATTTCAGTTTTGAGCTTGCCAACAAGACTTCAGGCACCCCGCTGATTGCATACGGCGATTACAGTTTCGGTTCACTGGCCGCTGGTCTCCAATTGGGTAGCAAAGGCCAGCTAGTTCCGCGGTTTGTGCTCAACGAGGTAAAAACCCCAGACACCTCCTTCGATGCTATCAATGTGCTCTCACCGGGCCAACTGGCAGACGCCGGGGCCTCTGCGTTGAGCAGCGCACTGAAATCCCTGCTTGATATCCCACAGCAACCGCAGCAGACTTTCCAGGAGCGCGTGGGCGCGCTTATCGGATTAATCACACCCGACAGTGCGGGTGCAGATTGGCCCGATACGCTTGCCCCGCCTTTTTCTCCTTCAAAGATGGCGGGTTCCCTCATCAATCCGTTGGAAGCCTGGGCCAATTACTACCTGGAAACCCTGCGGTACGGCGAAACGATTCAGGGAAAATCGGCGTTCACCTACTTGGTGAACGAATTTGCCGCTATGCTGCAATGCGGATCAGAACAGGTACAGATTGTGGTGAGTGGCGACGGAACGCCAGCTTCCCCTTGGCAGGCAGGCGTGAGCCTAGATGATCAAACCTTGCCCGCCTATTTTACCGCATGGCAGGAGGCCACAGCCGATGCCGGTTTACGCCTCGTGCTGGGGTTGGCACTTGCCCCGGAAATTACCGTGGCTTCCACGGAAATTGTACCTTCGCTGACACTCGATGCCTTGAGCCTTGACTTCCCCCCGACGGGGAAAACTGCTCGAGTTACGGCTAATTGGCTGCCGCAGGTGGCCGCCAGACTTACCCTTCCGAATGGTTTTAGCACGCCGCCGGTTGGTGGTTTTTCCGTACAGGTATCGGCAACCCAACTTTCGGCGGTCTGGTCGAGGTTCAGCGGGTGGTCCTGGTCGATGTTTGTCAACGACCCGGCGATAACCGTTGCCGGCAACCCTATTGCGTTGGGTCAAAACCTCAATTTCAGTGATCAAACTTCACTGAAAGACCTGGTTACTACCGGTCAGGCCGCCTTTGCACCTTTTCTGGTGGCGGCGCTGGGCACGCTGCTCATTCGCAGTGAAACACGTGCCGGCCTGTTCGTAGCCGGGGCACTGGGGCTGTCGGCCGATTTAAGCGACTCCCCGATTTTTCCTGCAGGTTTGACCTGGAAAGATTTTACCACCTTTGATCTCAAAAGTTTTACGGATCCATGGCCTGATCTGCGCCGGCAAATCGCCTCCGACTTCAGCACGACGGATAAAGCAAAAAGCGTATTGTCGTTGCTTTCCTGGACTATTCTCGATTATACAAGTGCGGCTCCAAAAATTGCGGGGACAGGTACATTCGCCGATCCATATATTACCCCCTTACCGGGAGGGTTCATGTTGCCGCTATGGTATGCCGCCGAGGGAGAGGTACTGGGGATGGGTATCGGCCGTACCGATTCGTACAGTTTTATCCGCCAGGTTGGGGAAGAAAAAAAGACCAACCGGATTTCGTTCCAATTAATATCCCGGCTTAATCTGGTGGAATATTCGCTGTCATCGGGGAGTCTGGTACACAACGGCCAGTTACCTTCACTGAGTTTTAAAGGTACGTTATCAAACCCGGATGGCCTGCTGATTGATCTACCTCAAAGCATTGGAAGTGTAGCTGAAATAGCTATTGGGTTCGATCTTTCGCTTTCGGGCGGAAGTGTATCGTTTGTTCCCGTGGTTACGCTTCGAGGAGTGACACTTCCCGGGCAGGCTAAACAGGATGCCATCACCTTACAGGATTTTCTGGCGAGCGATTTTACCGCCTCTTCACAATCGGCATTTCTCGTGCTCCTGAATGCCGGGCTGCAGGAAGCCTTTGCCCAGACAGGCGGTTCGCCAACTTTCCAAACGCTGTATACGGTATTGGAAACGTTGGGGCTTACGTTGGCTCGTGAAAAGGATACCGACCCTTATGCCATTGACGCGGCAGGTTGGAGCGTCATGCTGGCTGATTTTGATACATTTATCCAGACACAGCTATCGCAGTTGCTGGCCTCGCAGGATTCACGCAGACAATTGTTTGATCTGCTCGGCCAACTCTTACATGTCAATTTCCCGGATTTCCCCGAGCCACTCCTCGATCTGCTGGAAGGGCTGCAGATATGCGGACCGGCCGAAAAAGGCTACCCAATTTACCCCGAAGCGGTGCTGGAGCTGATGTCTGACCCGGTGGGGGGATTGAAGGAACGCTTTACCAATTTGTTTGAAGATGCCGCGGCCCTGTCTAAACTCACTGCTGCTATCACCCAGAACTTTGACCAGCAGCGCTACGGCAATTTTACGTTCAGCTCCACGTCCAATGGCGTGGCCGCTTTTCAGGTATTGCCTGCTGATGCGTTTGCCTTGGGTGATTTCCTGCGGATCAGCGGTGGCATAACGGTAGATCTTGTCAACAGGACCCTAAACTGGACTCTCGATAGTTACTGTCCGAAAGTGGGGCTTACCTTAGCTTCCGTGCTGGGCCTTACCTATGCCAATAATGCGGTTGAAGCCAATTTCGGGACTTCGCTTGTATGGGGCGACGCCAGCAAACCTGCGGCAAAGCCGCTGCAGCTCTATCCGTTCGACAGCAATGTCTTCTTGGATCAGGTTTCCGAGCTGGCCCCGGCATATTCGCTTAATATTTTACTGAATGCCGTGCTGGAAGATCAGCTGCTGAAAAAATACCCCTTCGTACAAAACCTATTTTTGGGCTTGGGCCTTGCGCAACAAGCCGACGGTACCTGGCAGATGCCGTCTTTGATGGGGATACTTCGGGATCCGCTTGGTTGGTTGCTTTCCGACAGCGTACTGGGCTACAACGGCCAGTTCAGTGTGGCGGCACTGCTGCGGCTGCTGCAAGGGCTGCCCGAAGTCCGTTCGTCCAATGGCATCACAGTTACGCCGAAAAGCAACGGCGTGGATATATCAGGCCTTCCCTATGATTTCAATGTGTCTGCTGAGGGAAACAACGGCATCGCCAATTTTGGTTTCGGCACTTCTTCATTGCCTATTGCAGGGGGATTTGCCACACTCAGCAACCTGAAATTCGAACTGCAACTGGACGAAAACTATCAGCCCGCTGTAAGCGGATCATTGGATATTTCCGCATCGAAAGACCTCAATATACCCTTTTACGTGACGGCGGGATACAACAAAGCATTCCTGCTGAAGATTGCGCAGGGAACGCCGGAAAAACCCACCGGACTGGCCGTGCAACTGTTGCCGTTTTTGGGATGGGGAACATTGGCCGAGCAAGCGTCACGTATGGCTGCGGTATATATGGTCGAACAGCTTACCCCCCAGCTCCTCCAAAAACTGGCGGATGCCGGGGCCAAGGACTTTGTAGATCGCCTCACCACTTTTGGCACCCAGATACAGGTGGATGCTTTCGTTCGCGGACTGATGGATATCCTTACCCCGGCGAACTTTGCATCGAAAACCCAAAGGGAATTGCTGGAGATGGTAGAAGCTTCTGCCCTGAATTGGCTGCAGGGCCTTTATGGGCCAGACAAGGTGGCTGATACGGTGCAAGGAATCGTTACGTTGCTTTCCGGCGTGTTGCCCGGGCAGCTTGAGGCGGATGGAGGCAAGGTGAGCTACCGACCCAGCGACCAGATACCCATCACCATTAAAGCAGGCCTGAATAACGATGCCCTGCTGGGGCTTTGGGCGGATGTAGAACTGCCGGGTACCGAGCTGCTCAAACTCGATATTGCCGAAACGGGTATGGGAATTTCCGGATCCGGAGAAATCAGTTTTAATTTCGGCGTACATATGCTGGTTGCCATCGAAGGCAGTACAGGACCTGCACTCAACCTCGATTATCGTGCAGAAAAGGGATTTGTACTGGGTTTCGACCCGCTGGGCGATGCATCCGATTTCAGCAAAACGTCTGCACTCAGCAGGGAATTGCTTCCGGAATTTTTTCCAGCGACCGATGCGAGTTCACTCGCCGACCGCTTTACCAGTTGGCTGTTTGCTGTCATTAAAGATGTCTTACCTCGTTACGTCTCTACCTTGGTGCTCAATGAAGACAGCGTGCGTACTTGGCTCGATTCGCCCATCGTTACTCCGCAGCAGGGGCAGACGGTCCCAACACCGGGCTTATTGCTTACGGCATCGTCGGTTATTCTGCTCGACCAAACCTCCAATAAATACTCACTGAATACTGTCGACAAATTATTGGCCCTCACACCGCAGACTTTCTTTGGCAATTTCCTGCAAACGTTAATGAAACAGGAAATTACCTTGTTTACGTTTGGTAACAAAAACCAGTGCAGCATCACCATCGGACCCAAGAAGAACCAGCCGGATTATTATGGGTTGCGCTTGTTTGCCCCAGATCTGGAGCTGGATATTGTGCCCAACCTGGTGCTTCAGGTGGGCAACAGCGACGATGCATGGATTTCCCGAAGCGGGGGGACACCCGGTGACCCGGGTATTGGTCTGTATCTGCCCTTGGAAGTGAGCAGTACAGATTTTTCGGCTGATTTTACACGGATTAATCTGGTGATGGATAATGTCGGTTTCGACTTCAGGGGTACCAACGGAAAACCCCTCGTCGACCTCACCCGCTTTACCATTGATAAGATTGAACCACGTATACTGCTAAGCATCCAGTTAAACGGCGGCAACGCACCTACCGTCGCGTTTGGAGCCGGCGTAACCCTCGATCGTATGGGCCTGTCCTTGGCGCCTAACAGCATGGCACCGGGGAGTAGCAGTAACCCCATTGCAAGCAACCTGCTGGGTTCAGGCAATGATACGGACAACGATGCTGCCAATCCGCCCACCAACCCAACATTTTCCGTTTCGGTAGCTTACTGCAATAACCTTTGGGTAGACCTGAAGAGCGATACCGGCAATGGCTCGGAAGTGATCGTCCCGATCCAGCGTTCATTCGGACCCTTATATGTGGAAAATCTCGGACTGGGCTGGGAACAGCAGCAGAAAGTGCTTGATTTTCTGTTCTCCGGCAATGTGAACCTCGCGGGTTTGAAAGCTTCTCTCACGGGGCTTACCGTAGGTGTTCCGGTTACCACCCCTACAGATTTTAGCGCTTATACATTGGATCTCCAAGGGATAGATGTCAGTTTTAAGGGAGGAGCGGTTACGTTGGAGGCGGGGCTCGTAAAAACGGAAACACCTTACCTGAGTTACACCGGTACGGCAATCATCAAGGCCACCCGATTTGCACTTTCGGCCATCGGTTCGTATGCTGAAGTGGCCGTTTCCAATGAACCGGATGCCGATAAAGTACCGTCACTCTTTGTATTTGGCGTACTCAACATGCCGCTGGGCGGACCGCCGGCATTCTTTGTCACGGGCATCGCCGCAGGCTTTAGCTACAACCGTTCGCTGCGTATCCCTGCGGTGGAGGAAGTGCAAAACTTCCCCTTGGTAAAGGGTGTGACGGAAGGCTCATTTACCGCGGGAGAGGATCCCGCAACGGCGTTGCTGAAACTTTCTGAAGTGGTGACGCCCGAGGTCGGTCAATATTGGATAGCAGCGGGATTGAGCTTCACCTCCTTTCAGCTTATCAATTCCTCCGCGCTGTTGTTTGTCAGCTTCGGTAAGGATTTCGAAATGAATCTACTTGGGTTGAGTTATGCTTCCCTGCCGCCTATGGTGACACAGGATCTGGCATTGGCCTACTTTGAGCTGGCCATTAAGGCTTCGTTCAAACCATCAGCGGGTATCGTTTCGGCCGAGGCCCAGCTGACTCCCAACTCCTTTGTGCTGTCCAAAGACTGTAAGGTGACCGGTGGTTTTGCCTTCTACCTTTGGTATAAAACAATTACAACGGCGGATTATACCATCCCTGCCGGAGATTTTGTCATTTCCCTTGGCGGCTATCACCCCGCCTTCTCCAAGCCTGTCTATTACCCCGATGTGCCGCGACTGGGTATGCAATGGAAAATGGAAGTATCCGTGGGCAAGATCGGCATCAGCGGAGGAGCTTATTTTGCACTGTGTCCTACCGCGGTGATGGCCGGTGGATATATCAATGTGGTCTTTGAGGCAGGGCCATTGAAAGCCTGGTTGGATGCCTATGCTAATTTCCTCATCGAATGGCAGCCTTTTTACTTCAATGTAGGGATCGGCGTGACGATCGGTGCGTCTTTCGGGACAACCATCGCCGGCGTGTCAGTCAGGATCTCCGCCGAACTCGGTGCTAAACTGCATCTGGAAGGTCCACCTACCCACGGATCCGTAGAAGTGGACTGGTACGTGATTTCCTTTACAATTCCCGTGGGATCGGGCGAGACAGCCACAGATGATAATAACCTGGATTGGGAAGGCTTTGCGCAAAGTTTTCTTCCGCCCCCGCAAACCCCCGAATCGGATTCCGATAAACTACAGGCCGCCACACTGGATGCTCAGCAACCCGTGCAGCAGGTGGTAAAATGGAAGGCGGAATCTGGATTAATCAATGATACCGATTCCCGCTACTTGGTTCAGCCTGTCCCATTCTCCCTTTCGGTTAATACCGCTATTCCGGTTTCCAACCTCTCGGTGACCGACTCGGCATTTTCGGAAGCTGGGGCAAGTGTTGGTGTCAGACCCATGGGATATAGTGCGGATCTGGACGCTCCCCTTATCGTTACCTTGCGCGATGCAGCAGGCAATACAATCGATCCGCTTTCCCGTCAGATCACGCTGGACATCCTGCTGAACGGCGTGGCGAGTGCCATGTGGTCGAAATCGGCGCTTAACCGTACGGTGGCCCCGTCTTCCGAAGACATGGTCATTGCCGACGCGTTATGTGGGATGCTGTTCAGCGCGAGCAGTTACGTAATTACGGGCAATGTCCCTGAGTTTGCCATCGATGAGTTGGAATATACGAAAGGAAATATAAAGCAGCTGCCCTTCACGGTTACCCCGCAGTACCCGGCAGGTACTCCCTATCCGGATTCTGACCAGAATACCGCTTATCGGGTGATCAAATCGTCGATTATGGAAGCCGCAGTTGCCGGGCGCCGTAACGAGGTGTACGCTGCCCTTCGCCGTGCCAATATCCATGCGCCCGCTGATCCGGATCTGAGTGTGATGGCCTCTTCTGCAGAGATGATTTTGCAGGCTCTTCCGGTCATTGCGCCCATCGATATTTATCAGGATAATGAGGTGCATACAACGTCCAGGGTCTTGCCCATGTCCGGTGTGTCAGATCAGCATTTGGCAAGCCCCGACCAACTAGCCAAGCAACCCGAACTGGTTGCGCTATTCAAAGCCTATCAGGTAAGTCATGGTGGGGCACTGGCGTTGGGAACACTTCCGCTGCACCGCAATGCGGTAAGAGGGAAGTGGCGGCTTACTTCTGGACTGTTGAAGAATTCCACGGCGGCGTTGCATACGGCGTTATATGCCAATGACACACAAAAAGTGTTACACGATGGAAGTATAGTCATCTGGAAAATAGATCATCAGGCTCAAACCACGCTCAATACAAGGGGGGCACTACTCGTTAACGTCTTTGTCTTCGATCCCTACCACGAATTGATTTCGCTACAGTCCGTCAGCGAAGGGGCGCCGGCCCTTCCCTTGGAAATCGGTGCCGCTGAGGTAGTTATCCAAGGCGTGGAAAAAAGCGAGATAAGTACAGCCTGCGGCTGGCAGTGGAATACACGGATGGCTAAAGTAAACGCTTCATGGGCGATAGGACCGGGCTGTATGATGCGTACCCAGAATATGCAGCGTACCGCTGTTGATCGTCAGGGCAATCAAATAGGAACCATCGATGCAGGTCGTCTGCTGGATAACAACACGGTAATCAGTGCCGGAAACAGACGTATACCCGGCTGGGTGGAGTCCGTCTTCCAATCGGGAATCAGTTACGTTGCCGTACTGCTGGATGGCCCGGACGTAACAGGGGAAGCTGTTTCGGTGTCTATCGGTATCAATAGGAGGGGCACACGCGATGACATCGTGCAGCCGATACGTTCTTATACCATCGACGGGCACATCCTGCTCATCTACGCCGTCACTGCTGAAAATCAGCATTCCATAGCTATTCATGTACATTTGAAACCACTTACATCAAAGGGAAAAATCAAAGGTGTCTACGGATTGTCGGCAGACGAGTTTCGGTCAAAAGATCAAACACCTCAGATTCAATTGGCGTATTGCGGTCTCGACATTGCGTCGTCGACGCTTCATTCATCAACGGTTACGCTGGCAACTGCATTAAACTCACATTGAAATGAATCGAATTTCCACACAACCGGCAAGTGTGGCTCCGGGCCACATCCAATTTCTGGATTCCATACAGCCACCTCTTCCGGCCGGGGAATATACGCTTACGGCAACACAGGTGGTAAAAGATCTCCCAGGTGAAACGAGCGATCCGGTATATGACGCCAGCCAGCAACTATTGGTCGACGGTCCCCGATTCGCGCTAAACCCCGCGCAGATACACATGGTCTATCCGCCGGCGAATCAGAGCGGGGATTTCAGCAATTCGCTTCCCAGCATCGTATTCAGTAATTTTTCACTGCCTTGGTCCAGGGAGATCGACCCTTCCGGAGCTGCTGATGCGCCCATTGATGGGGATACACCTATTAATCAGGTTCCATGGATGGGCTTGCTGACCATCTATTCCGGGGATCTGGAAGGCACTGGATCCAAGGCCGGCACACCGTTTTCCGTAAGTGTTTCGGAACTGGTCAATCCTGCTGACGACACGGTATTGCCACCGGATCTGGGGAAAATCTACGGCCCGATGGACAACAAGGTAGCTGTAGTAGACCTGGATATCTCCTATTTTCAAGCGATTTCACCGTCGTTGGAAGAACTTCCCTTTCTGGCACATTCGCGCGTGGTCAATACCGATGGCAAAGTGATGTTGGGGATGGAAGACGATGGATGTTTCTCGGTCATCATCGGCAATCGTCTGCCGAATGCCGGTGATCAGAATACCATTTATCTCGTTTCGTATGAAGGCCATCAGGCACACCTGCATGGAAGCACCATTGAAACCAGGTATCAGAAAATACGTTTGGCATTGCTTGGCAGCTGGCAATTTTCAACGCTGGCCAACCGCGGTAGTTTCCTGAACCTCATGGAGGATCTTTGCAAACCAGGCCGCGGAGGGGTTAAGCTGCTGCAAATGCCCGATGCGGAAGTGGCCGGGGAGCTTTCGCCGCTGGCTAAAGAGGCGTTGGAAATCGGTTATGTACCCCTTCAAAACGACATGCGGGTGGGCGAAAGGGCCACATCGTGGTACAGAGGCCCATTCGTAGCGGCTCCCACGAGAGAGGATGCTGCTTACGGCCCTTATCATTTCAGTGATCACGCCATGCATTACGATCCTGAATATGGTATGTTCAACCATGCGTACAGTGCTGCTTGGCAGATCGGGCGGCTCTTGGCACTTTCCGATGCCGCTTTTTCCGCCGGATTTTTTTCATGGAGAAACGACTACCTGAAGTCGCTGCTGCAGGAAGCTAAAAGGTCTGTGACGCAAAAACAAGCCCAGGCATTGGGTGCCGAAGCGGTTGACGGCAAACGGAAGAGGTATTCCATTGTTGCCGGTCTGCAGCACGTATTGGCGTCTGATTTCAGCAACGTAGACTGGCCCAAAGTCCCGGGACGTGCCAATGAAGACCTTCCGGGGCTGTTAAGCGACAAGGAACAGCAGGCCATTCACCTGAGCGGTGATGATCCGATCCTGTTTATCAAGAAAAAAATCCAACAGCAAAAATCAGAACAATGATAAAATCCTGGAGAAATTACGAAGCCTTACATCAAGAAGTGGCGAGCAGCCTGCTGCAAGCTTCGGAATCAACAAGCACAACGTTGCCGCTTACCGATGAGCTGGCGACCTGGTTGGCTCAGCTCAGCCTGCTTTACGGTGTGCCTGTAGAATACATGGTGGCTGACGCCCGCCTATTGCCCACGGAATCCATGCGTTTTTTTTACGTAGATCGCAATTGGACCAACCGGCTGATAGATGGAGCCATCAGCGTCGGTGTACTTTCGTCGATGGAAAAGGTTTTCAATGAAGCTTTTTTTGAGCGCATTTACGCGCAGGTGAACGAAAAGCAAGTTCAGCTGAGAGCGATTCTGCGCAGCACCAATAACGGAGGGCAAGTAGTTGACGGTACTTTAACCGGCTTGCTGTTTCGCTCTCAGGTCGTTTCGGGGTGGCCGGGCCTGGAAGTGAACGCCAGTGCCAAGGGGACTGCGCTGGATTTACTCCGGATGGACCGGCTGTCGGACAATACACTGCTATGTTTATTTAACGGTATACCCGATACGGTGGATTTCATTGAACCTGGTGAAGGGCTCCACTTTGGCATCAACCGGGAAGCCGATGCCGATACGTTCAACATTTACCTGCGTGGGTTGGGCTTCCCAAAAGACGGAGCGTATCCAGCGGGTGAACAGATCAAAGACCCGGACATCCCGGGAGGATACCTCCAGGCAAGCAGTAGCCTGCGCGGAGGCACGGAAAAAGGAGTGGTCGCCATAACCGACCTGGTCAGCTCCCTGGAAAGTAAATTTCCATCGGGCGCACTCGAAAATGGAACGCTTACTCCGGGTGGATTTGCCGTTCAAATGGTGCAGGGGGCAGGGTTTCAGCAATATGTTTTTGGAGAAAATTACCCGATCTGCGAAGCGGAGTAAAAAAAACCGATAATCTCAATGAGTGAAGTAACTAAAATGCCTGTATGGCCTGGCCCATGTGTGTTGGTACCGATGACAACGGATATTTTGCTTATCGGGCAGCCGGATTTCAATTCGCAAACAACCTGGTCGGGCACAAAGAATAATTACTACAACCTGTGGATGCAGCAGCTGCCTGATTCCCCACAGGCTTTCAATCAAACGAAATGTCCTCCAGTCGGCGCACATGTGATGTGGACACTTCCCTATACCTTGCGGAAAGGCAGTCAACAGGCTTCACAACAAGACAACGCCGAAGTGGATTTTCCTTTTATCCCCAATCGGTGGCTAATTACGCGGTTTCAATATGGGCAACCCGGGGTAGCTCCGACGGTGGTGGCACGTATCCTGCAAAGTGACTTGCTGTTTGATCTCGGGAATAATCCGAATGCCTACAACCAATATCCCTATCCATCCGATACGGCCTATCCGGTGCGGGGTATTGGCCAAAACATCAACTTAGACGGATGGGCAGGCGTTGCAGGGCCCAGTGGTTACTTTCTGCAGGCAGCCGGCCCTGGCGACCTTGCCTGGTCGGTGGGCTATGACAACATCAAGAATGTGCTTTCATTACACGACGACCTGAGTGCGGATGCCGCTGTGTATACCTATTCGATCATCGGCTGGTATGCCGACCCGGCCAACGACCTGCTGTACAGCATACCCACAGAAAACAACGACGACTGGCAGCAGTCACTCTCCAGCACCTATGGATGGACACTCGGCGACGGCCAGGATGAGGTAACACAGGCCGTGGATACCTGGTTGGCGTGGCAGCGTGATCATGGCTTACAAGGCCCCTGGGATCCAGCAGGCATTAACCTTCCTCCCCAAGCGAAAGCGGCTATTGTTGCCTGGTATAATTGGCAGCAGCAATACGGTGTCAATACACAGGAAGCGGCGCTTCCCCGCCAAACCATCTGTCATTCCATGGTGGCCACCGTAAATTGGCAGGGCAACCAAACTGCTTATGGTACCGGTGTACCCGGAGGAGGGCTGAAATATCCGAAAATTTCCTTAGGTAATAATTCCATCGAATCCATTTCGACATACATGGCCCATATGGTTGCTGAAAACAAAGGAATCACCGATAAAACGATCATTAATTCCATAGAGCGCGTACTGGAAGCCTTTCAGAAAGATCTGATATTCGATTTGGACAAAGATCCGGTGAAGGTGGAAATGCTCCTGCATAATTCCCGTTTCGAGTCTGAATATAGTGGGCAGGAATGGATGGTGGTAAGGCCGGAAAATTCCGTGCAAGAGCCAACGAAAACCGCCGGGCAGCAAAGTATTCCGCTAAATCAGGAGGAAACGGATGCACTCACTGCCCTCAATACATTGCAGGATCAGCTGAACGATAATCTTGCACAGGTGCAGTCGCTGCGCAGCGAGCTGTTTATGCTTAGCATAAAAAGCAGCTACATGGGGCGGAAGACCCCTTCGGCGATTGTAACGGCCGTCAATCAGAGTATCAATGAGATAAAGAGTCAGCTTAGCGACCGGTTGCAGCAATACCAGGAGTTGTCGCAAGCGGTAGAATCTCAGTCTGCTGCCCTGCAAACCCTTATTGGCAGTACTTATCTGGTGAAGGCGGTTGATCGATTACCTTATTCAGTCCCACGCGATCCGGTCATTATGGTTGCAGGAGTCGAACAGGATAGTAAACTGCTTGAACCGTCTGCTGCACAAGAAAACGGCGAACTTTTTGTGCGTATTACCGGGCAGACCGTTTCCGGTATCAACGTGAGCTATACATTGGATGGCGTGTCAATTACCGAAACTATCGGTGCTGCGGAACTGCTGGCAGCGGTCAACTTTCCGGTATGGAATGCGATACCCAAAGAAGTCATGGATATCTGGGTAGAAACGCTCATCTTGGATACCGGTAATGCTACCCTTATAGCCCTGCTGTATTTCAATAAGCGCGGCGTGAGCTACACACCGGCCGATCTCAGCACGTTGGCCCATCAGATCCAGATTCAACAGAGTGCGATCTGGAACCCGGCTGAAAAAATAGGTGTCCCTACACAAACCTTAGGCGAAGTAGCGGGTTTCAACGGGCTTATACCCGCGGCGGTCGGCGTGAGTTTCCGTAAGGGCCAACCGTGGACCCCGATCTACATGGACTGGCAGGTGAGCTGGTTTCCCACCTCTTCGGATGAAACGAAGCAGCTTACCGATTGGAAGCTGGGCGATATCGACTATGCCTGGCAGGGAACCGCAATTCCTGCTCCACCCAACAAACTGATTTTCCAGGGACGGGCCATACTGAATGCTCGGGTAGCTAAAAATATACAGGGTAAATTTGCCTCATTCGAATCCGATCCGAACTATGCTTTTCTTCCACAATACATGCAGCAAAGTTTGGCCCTGGTTGCCAGTAGGATCGGTGAGTTGGATGTACTGACCCAGGCCATGAGCGGATTTACCCGCCAGCTCACCACTCAGCTTATGGCCATGAACAGGTATCCCGATGATCCTGAAATCACGGCGTTACTAACCGATACGAGTGTCAATTACCGGCCCGTCACCGGCAGTGACAGTCAACCGGATCCGCTTCCCTTTTTTCCGATTCGTTCGGGGCACTTTCAGGTGATCGATCTCTGGGTCGTAGATTCTTTCGGACAGGTGCTGCGGGGTAAAGACCCACAACTTGGGCCGGAATCGCCTATTCCTACTATTTATTGGTCGGAGAGTATCGACACACATAGCCCCGAATACAGCGGTAAAGATGCCAGCAAATATGGCCAGCTTCCGCCCCGTTTGGCACAGGCGGCGCAGGCAAATATTAACTTCCTGCAACGTGATAATGACAACATACCGACCAATTCTTCAGACCTGACCAATCCGATATGTGGTTGGGTGATGGCTAATCACCTGGACAATTCGCTGATGGTATTTGATGAAAATGGGGAGAACCTGGGCTCAGTGATGAAGGTGCAACGCGAAGTGACCGATTTTTCCAACGCGTTGACGCAGCAATATACGATACGCTGGGAGGCGGTTCCTGGAAGCAATACCGCACTTGGTGCGCCGCCCGAGCTGCCAAATAGCCATCTTCAGCAATTTATTCTGGGGCTGCTGCAAACCGGACTCACTCAGGATGCTGACGCCTACAGTGACCTTTTGTCTGCCATTGATGCGACCCTGTGGCACATGTCCAATTTCAATAACCAGAATGGGAACATGGCCCTCCTTTTGGGACGGCCGTTGGCAGTGATAAGAGCGGAAGTGGCATTGACGGTGGCTGGGACGCCCTTATATAACCAAAGCTGGGTCAGTACAGGTGCATATTACAACAGGGACGGTACCTATGATCCGGTTGATCCGCCTTACATGGGAGCGCTTTTCAACGTACGTGTAGGCGATTCATTTTTCGATGGAAATGGCGTATTGGGGTATTTTCAGGACGATATATACCATACATTTTATGCCGTATACGGTAATCGGGGTCAAACCTATGCCGCGGCTGGCATGCCAGCAAAAGCAGGCGGCAACAGAAACACGTTATCGGTCCTCGCGTCGGCAGCGGATGCGCCGGGTTTTAAAACAGACTATGTGCAGGCAGATCACGTGATTGCACTTCCGGCCAACGGAGCGCATGCGAAACTTACGCTGCTCGTGGATCCCAGTGGTACGGTACCGCTTATTCCCGGCAGCTTGCCATCCAGTACCCTAGCACTTCCAAATGGCCCGGTAACGCGGGCCTTGAACAACATAAAGACCACCTTCCGGGCGGGGCCTCTACTGCTCGACCCGCGGAAGATCAAAATGCCGACACCGGCGCAGGTGCAGGGCAACTGGGGTTGGTGTGCCCGCAAGGATGTTACCGGTTGGAACCCCGAGGTAGCTATTGCACCCTACAGTCCGGTGGCGACACTCCAGGATAATGCCGTGAAATTAATCGAAGGCTGGATCACGTTGTCCGGCCCGACAACCAATTCCAATTAAATACAGTTACCATGAATTCTGAAACACTTTTCCAGTACTCCTTCCAGCCTCCGCAAGTATTTGTTGCGACGACGGTCGACTTAAAGCTGGTGATTGAAAATCCCGTAACCGGCACACCGGTATTTTTTGCCGGAGGTCCGGACGGCGACGAAATTGACATCACCTTTCCAGTTGGTAGTGGCAATACCGATTTAGTCAATGCATTGACCTTTACAGCCACTTCGCTCACCGAGGGATTTACGTGTGCACTGGATGCAGGGGGGACCTATTTTGCCGTTAAATCGCCTATCGGTACTACGGTGCAGCCGGGCGAGCGCATCGAAATAAATTTCGTCAATGTCGTAGTAAACGGTGCTACCACCAGCCCCCCCGCTGCTGCGAGCGTCCTTATTCAGGAATATATCGGTTCCGAATCGGGAAACATATCGGTCAATATCGACAAACTTCCCGCCCAACTGGGTATCATTGCTTGGCTCGACCCATTGATTGTGGGGCTCAATCAGCCATCCACGCTCTATTGGCAGTCGATGGGAGGCATCGGTGTGGAAATATCCGGATTTCCTTCCGGTTCAGGCGCTGAAAAATTCCCCGTGGCAGGCCAACCGCCGTATGCCGACAGCTGTAAAGTGACAATCGCGTCGACCACCATTCCGCAGCGTACCTATACGGCAAAAGTGTATACAGGCGATAACCAACACCGCGAAACCACCGTTACGCTCACGCAGCAACCGCCCTTAATCCTATCTTATGACGCGGATAAGGGTGCAAAAATCGGAGCAGCCGACACGGTGGTATTGAGTTGGCGAAGTTTATATGGCTCGTCGACCGCGATATCCACTCCGGCAGCGATCATCAACAATCCCGATTCTCCGGTACAGGTACACCCGGGTAACGATTTGGTGGAAGCCTATCGGGGAAATTTCGGGAATATGCCCGCCACCGCGAATTACCCACTCACGGTAAATGGCTATCTCAACCCCGCCACTGCTCCCATGTCTTTTGAAATTTCGCCTGTTGGCCTTGCCTATTTCAAGTTCGGCACGATGAACAATGAAGGCGTGCTCTCTGGTGTCAAGGTGCAGACCGATCCGGCCGATTGGGGCGCCACGGAACTTCAGCTCAGCAACGAACTGAATACATTTGCCATCTACCAACCCGGGGGTGCCACGTCACTGTTTTATCTCGGGTCCGGCGACACCACGCATCCACAAATACAGTATTTTGAGGCCGAGTCAAAAGGCAGTGGACAATATGAATTAACCTGGGTGACGGCCAACGTAAGTACCCTCGTGCTGAACCCGGGTACTATCCAGATTACCGGCGAGCGTATTCAGCGCGGGTCGCAAATCGTTACGCTTACGACTTCCGAGACCTACACGTTGACGGGTACCGCTGCAAATGGGCAAACCATCGTTTCCCTGCTCAACATAGAAACTAATGCGGATGCAGCCCGTATTGCAACCCCCGAAGCGGTGATGACGGATCCTAACTGTACCATCACCATTGCACCCCTTGGCCCGATCCCAAACCGCTATCTGAATCCGTCCAATCAAAATAGACAAGATGCCACCGACGTTATTGCACAGCTTACCTTTGGCGATTTATGGCGCATGCCCCCCTTTCGCATCAATCAAAGCACCGTAAGGCTCGATGTGCAGGGTGCGGTGCCCGGAGGAGGAAGAAATTGGCAGGTGCAGATCAACGGTGTTAATGGGGCATCTACCATCGCTGCAGCCATTATACAAGGCAACCTGGCAAACGCTTCTACCCAAGCGAGACAAACTTATGTGGCCAGCCGCGCAAGAGCTGCATTGGTGGCTAGCCTCAATGGCGGACAAATACAGAATGTGAACGGACCCTGTAACTAACGAAATAGTATGCCTATTATCTCGATCACCGAAGGACAAACAAACACCGTCAATCCGGCGGATACCTTGCTTTATCCGGGTATCAACAGCTGTTTAGCCCTTACCGCGGTTTTATCCGATGCGACGCGTCGCGGAGGTCATGCGGTGCTCTTTCCCCAGGCTCCCCAGCAAGATCTGCAGCAAATCTGCAACTTTCTGAATGTTCAGCCTAAAGGCGATATGCTCTACATCCTAGGCGATATCACGACATGGAATACAAATTGGGATGGACTTCCCCAATGCCAGAATCTGGTTATCAACGGTCAACAGGTGGACAGCGTAGAAGCAATTGCCGACGCGTTAGGATACGGCGACAACCGGATTGTTTTTGATATATATACTTGGGAAACAGCGACCTATAACATTTATTTTGGTTTTGAAGAAGAGCAACGTAAATTATGGGCTATACGGACGAGTGATGGTAGTCGGCATACCATACCGCAACACGAATACTGGTAACAAAAATGGACAAAAAGAACGTAGCTGATCTCGTACTCAATTTCCCTGATGAATTTAGACAGGAAACTGCCCTTATATTACTGGATTCATATGGGAAGGAAAAAAAGCGACTGAATTTTGAAGAACTCAGAGCCACCTGTCTGGAAGCTGCACAAAGCTTATTAGCTGTCGGTGATGCAGGGGATGTAGTTTTGCTGGCCGTAGACGATCACGAGTCGTTTATCCGCTGTTTTTTCGGATGTATATTAGCCGGTCGTATCCCTGCACCTTTGCCTCCTTTGCGAGGCCGGAACGACAAGTCGGGTATGGGCAGGCTGAAAACTATTGCGCAGCAACGGAAGGCACATGCACTATTGGTTCCCGGCGAACAATGCGGTTTCGTAGACGCATTCCTCAACAAGGAATCCGATCTCAGTTTGCCGATCGTAGCCGCTGACCGGCTATCGGAAAACCAATCTTCCAGCTGCTCACTTCCCGATATTCTGCCACACCACACGGCGTATATCCAATACACCTCTGGTTCCACTTCTATGCCCAAAGGTGTGGTGCTTCGGCATGAAAATGTGATCGCGAATCTGTTTCAAATGTACCAAGTGTTCCAGCGCAGCGAACGTGTGCGCGTGGCTGGCTGGATTCCCCTTCATCACGATATGGGACTGGTTGGGCACTTGTTTACAGCGCTTTATGAAACTGGAACCGCCATTTTGCTTCCTCCTACCTCGTTCATCGCGAAACCCGACAGTTGGCTGCGTGCCATTGACACCTATAAAGCCAATAGTGCTGCCGCGCCTAATTTCGCCTTTGCGCATTGCGTGCGTAAAATAAATCCGTCCGGTGATTTGGATCTTTCAAGCTGGAAATATGCATACGTAGGTTCCGAAACCGTATCTCCTGAAATACTGGATGGCTTTGCAGGCCATTTTTCAGTTACCGGATTCCGTAAGGAGGCCTTTAAGCCTGTATATGGTTTGGCGGAGGCTACCCTGTTGGTGGCTGGGGGAGGTGATAGTTTGTCTACGCTGGACAAGCTTGTCCAACGAAGAGATACCGGTAACAAGCTAGGCCGGGCATTGATACCCTACCGGGTCAGCGACCTGACAACGATTACCATCCGAAAAGAGCCAGGGGGGAAATCGTGTGCCGAAGGAGAGGAAGGAGAGATATACATCAGAGGGAATGGAGTGTCTTCCGGATATTACGGTGATGAAGCCGGTATGGACGGGTTGGCTACTGGCGATCGTGGATTCCTCAGCGGTGATTTTTTATACATTACGGGACGAAGCAAGGAAATCGTGATTATCCGGGGCGTCAACCATTCGTCGGAAGACATTGAACATGCAGCCCGGATGGGCCAACCCTTTGTCCGTAGCAATGACCTCACAGCAGCCGTGAGTGATACCGCCGCCAATCGTGAACGATTTTATCTATTTCAGGAAATAGATCGCCACCTCGGGGTCGTCGCCTATAAGCAAACTGTAGCCCGCATCCGGGCGAACCTTGCTGACAACTACGCCATTGTACCTGATGAGATTGTTCTGTTGCCCACAGGTTTTTTGCCCCGTACCGCGAACTATAAAATCTCCCGGAAAGCATGCCTGCGAAGGTACCTTGCCGAGGAGCTTCAGCCGCTCTATACGCAACGTGCTGACGAAGAAATGCGGGTGGGCGTATCACCCGACGAGGCAGATCCGATCGTCATTACCGGTGCGGCCTGCCGGTTTCCTGGGAGAGCCACTTCGCCTGAGGCCTTCTGGGAACTGTTGGCTCAAGGCCGTGATGCCATTACCGAGGTCCCCGCGTCACGTTGGGATAACGCCTTGTTCTACGATGAGCGGCCCGCCATACCCGGAAAAACCAACACCGCATGGGGGGGCTTCGTCGGAGACATGGACCTCTTTGACCCGGCATTTTTCGGCATTTCTGAACACGAAGCTCCAGAGATTGATCCACAGCACCGCCTGTTACTCGAAACATCCTGGAGGCTAATGGAAAATTCTGGAACAAAAAAGGAGGAATTAGCTGGTAGCAGTACCGGAGTTTTCATTGGCGTTTCCACGAATGATTACCTTTATATGAAAATCAAGCTGATCCCGGGAATGGAAAGTTTCAATGCCTACTCGGGGCTCGGCAACGCAAATAGCATCGCAGCCAACAGGCTATCTTATTTTTATGATTTGAAAGGTCCGAGTATGGCCATTGATACGGCTTGCTCTTCCTCCCTTACTGCATTTCACCTGGCCGTTCAGGCGATGCGGAACGGTGAATGCACGCAGGCGATTGTGGGTGGTGTGAATGCGCTGCTTTCACCCGGGCCCACCATTACGCTTTCCCAATTTGGGATGATGTCGGCAACGGGGCGATGCAAAACGTTTGACGCATCGGCGGATGGCTACGTACGTTCCGAAGGCTGCGGTTTGGTCATGTTGAAACGACGTTCCGCTGCTTTGCGCGACGGCGATCGCATACTGGCCGTGGTACGTGCTACGAAGGCTGCCCAGGATGGGCACAGTGCGGTGATCACGGCGCCCGACGCCGAAGCACAACATCGGTTGCTGCGAGAGACCATTCAACAATCCGGTATCGCTGCATCGGCCATCTCTTATGTGGAGGCGCACGGAACGGGAACTTCCGTGGGCGACCCTGTGGAAATGGCGCAGATTAGAAAAGTGTATGGAGAAGCCGGAGGAGCATCCTGCTACGTTGGGTCAGTTAAATCGAATATCGGTCATTTGGAAGCTGCTGCCGGCATTGCTAGTGTGATTAAAATCGTATGGATGCTCCAGCAAAAAAAAATTCCCCCACATATTCACTTGCAACGGCTCAATCCCCATATCCAGCTCAACGGATCAAGATTAGAAATCGCCGATGCACTGACCGAATGGAAAGAAGAGGAATCCCCGCGCATGGCGGCCATCAGTTCGTTTGGATTTGGCGGGTCCCTGGTGCATGCAATTCTTGAAGAGTACGTGGAAATGCCCATTGAATGCACTGCGGATCCCGAACAGAAACAGTACGGTCAGACAATTTTTCCGTTGTCGGCACACACACCGCAAGCGTTGAGCGCGTTGGCTGATTGTTGGACTACGTGGTTAGCAGATCAGCCGGAAGCATCGGTACAGGAGCTTGCCGCGGCTCAGGCACTTAACCGAAGTACCTTCAGGTACCGGAGCTATGTGTTGGCCGATACGGCAGCTGACTTGCGTAAAAAACTGTTAAACAGAAATGGGAACACCTTTTCTTCGCTCGGGCAGTATAAACACATCTGCTTTTTGTTCACTGGGCAGGGTGAGCAGTATGCAGAGATGGGCAGGGAGATGTATCATCGGTACCCCGCGTTTCGTACAGCCTTTAACAGGTGCAGCAACGCCTTTGAACAAGATAGCAAAGCACCTTCCTTGTATGAGATTGCGTTCGGCAAGACCGGCGAGGGCTCGCTTGACGAAATGTATATACAGCCAGTACTGTTTGCCGTGCAGTACGCGTTGGCGCAACTTTGGGAAAGCGTAGGTTGTATACCCGATGTAGTGCTTGGACACAGCCTTGGCGAATACGCAGCGGCTTGTATTGCAGGATGTTTTTCTCCGGAAACAGCTATGCTTCTGCTCAAGAAGCGGGCAGCGCTGGCATCCTCGTTACCGATAAAAGGGCACATGCTTGCGGTAACGTCAAGTCCAGATCAGATTCAGGAATTTATCGGAAACGGTTCCGTCTGTATCGCGGCAATCAACAGCAGCAGCCGTATTGTGCTGGCCGGAAGGCAAGAGGAAATAACCGATCTTCAGGATGTTCTTTCTGCCAATGGGATTACGCACAGCTTATTGCGTACCGGTCAGGCTTTTCATTCTCCGTTGCTCGACCCGATTGTAGACGAGTTTCAACGCTTTGCGGCGGAGCTCGATTTTCACGTGCCGCAACGTAAATGGATATCTTCGGTAACCGGCAAGCGGGTCGATACCCGGCCCGATGCAGCTTATTGGGCGGCGCATCTTCGCCAACCTGTCAATTTTAGGCTCGCGGCCGACCGACTGCCGGAAGAAGCAGTTGCTGCCTTCATTCAGATCGGACCGGGAGGCAGCTCTCTGATGGCTGTCAATGAATGCGGGGTAGCCACCGATGCGCTGTTGCTGCGTTCATTGAATGTAAAAAAAGGAGATCGTACTGAAGCCTTTTTTTTCCTTGATTCAGTGGGGAAACTTTATCGGGGCGGAATTGACATACGGTGGGATGCCTTGTTCCCCGGCAATGTCTTCCCGGGGAAAATACCGGGCATCGTCTTCCAGCAACAATCGTATTGGTTGAAAGAATTGACTCCTGCACGACTGGCACATTTTGCCGATACCGGTACTCCGTCTGTTCAGACGTTTGCTTCGGTACCTTCATCTCCGGCGGGGCAACCGATCCAATTTATACCTGATTGGATTCCGGTGGGAGCACTGCCTCCGACAAACCTACCGGAAACCACCGACACGAACTGGTTGGTTGTCGGAGCGACGCATCCGTTCAATGAGGCCCTTTCAGATCTGCTGAAAGCGGCGGGAACCAGTGTTTTCCGAATACCTGCCAAAGCCACGCAAACCGATTACGACCGGTTGATTTACAAGATCAGCCACCGCGAGAAGAAAGAGAACATCAATCAATGGAAGATGATCTTTTCGTGCGCGGCAGTAAACGCGTTTTTGGAGCGTGCAGATGCATCCGCTCTTGATAGCGATATCAAAGATAGCATCACCTCGCTGGTGCTCCTCCTTCGGGCGCTTCACAAAAATGCCGTTCATCCACAAGTGTGGATTGTTACACAGCAAGCGCAGCATGTCGGCACGGCAGAAAACGGCGATGCGCTGCTTCGGCTTGCCCATTCTGCAATCTGGGGATTTGCCAAAACACTTTTTTTAGAACATCCCGAGTGGCGCGGAGGTCTGATAGATGTGGAAACAGGGGATCATAAAAGTGTGGCGATGACCCTGTTAGCGAAAATATTGAACCCCCAGCATGAGCACTGTGTAGCGATAAGAGGTAATCAGCAATATGTTCAGCAGCTTACGCCAATTCCAGCCAGCGAGGCACCAGTCGGCCTGAAAAAGCCCTTCCGGTCTGATGGCGTAACCGTGATTACCGGTGGTTTGGGTGGATTGGGCCTCGCCTGTGCACAATGGGCCTTCGACAATGGAAGCAGGCACCTGTTGCTCATCAGCCGCAAACAACTGCCCCCGCAGGAAGAGTGGGAGCTACTTCCTGCGGGATGTGAGCATTACGATTGTATTCAACGATTGATCCAGTTAAAAAACCAAGGAGCACAACTCCACATCGTATCATTGGATGTGCGGGATACGGCTGGGTTGGAGGCGGTTTTCGGAGAGCTGAGTGAAAGGGAATTGCCGGTAAGGGGAATCATTCACGCCGCTGGTGTAAACTGGTTTTCCAAAGTGGCTGATCTCGATACCGATGTTTTACTGGATACGCTCCGGATCAAGATGCATGCTGCGTGGGCATTGCACCGGTTAAGCCAGCAGCTCGATCTGGATTATTTCCTGCTTTTTTCCTCCGTTTCGGCATTGTGGGGTTCCGTGGAGTTAAGTCATTATACTGCCGCCAATCATTTTATGGATATGCTGGCCCATCAACGCAATAAGTTGGGTGTTCCGGCACTCAGCATCAACTGGGGGCCTTGGGCTGAAGTAGGCATGAGTGCTGCCGAACGCGAAACGGAGGTATTAAGCAGAATGGGATTCCGGCTCTTTCCGGCAAAGACTGCCCTTGGTGAAATGGAAAAGGCCATGAACCACCGTGTGTCACAGGCTGTAATAACCGACATCGATTGGGGGAAATTCAGTGCATTTATTAACTTTTCGCTGCAGCCTTCCCTATTTGCCAATTTCGCCGAAAAAGATGCACCGTTGGGTTCCCGAAACGAAGATAGGTTAGCAAAAATCAAGCGCAGCAATGCAGAAGATGCGCACCGGCTTATTGGCCAAGCCATACGCAATGAATTGCGCTCGGTGATGCTGATCGAATCCACGGATGAGATCGATGCGCACCAGCGCTTTAATTTCATGGGATTGGATTCGCTCATGGCCATATCGTTTGTTGTCAACTTGGAAGAATGTTTTCAGCTAAAGCTCCCTAGTATGCTCCCGTACAACTATCCGACCATTAGGGCGGTAAACGATTTTATATTTGAAGCGCTGTTTGACTACCCTTATGGTGATCAGGTAGAAACGCTTTCTGCATCGCAATCGGTAGTAGATGATGCCGTGATGCACACAAAGGGCGATTGCTTGGTGACACTAAAGGAGGCCACAGGTCTCGGCGCTGTTACCCTCTACTGTTTTCCTGCAGCAGGATCAGGTGCTTCGGTTTATAGCAGTTGGATTAGTGCCTTACCCAACCATATAGCGTTGGTGGCTATTCAGGCGCCGGGCCGTGAAGAGCGTAACAGCGAACAGCCCCACAAAACCATGGCTCCGCTTATCGCAGAGCTGCTTACGTCTTTTGACGGAAACGGCCGGGATTTTTATTTCTTCGGGCATAGTTTGGGAGCGCTTGTTGCTTATGAGCTTTTTGCCGCGCTGAAAAAGGCAAATCAGCAGCTACCCACCGCGATTTTCTTTTCTGGTTGTGGGCGCCCAGGGGGTGTAAACGCAACGTTCAACGCTAAGACGCTATTGGAAGAGCACGGGGCTGCCTTGGATGAATCGCGGAAAAATACGTTACATACTGATATAAACCTATTGGAAACGTATAGGCCATCGGAAGAAAAGATAACTGTGCCGGTAGTAACAATTGGTGGGAAGAATGATGTGCTTGCTCCGCCGGAAAATATCCGCGAATGGGTCCATGTCACCGAAAACGATTTTTCCGTTTCTTTCCTCGAGGGAGGACATGATTTATTGCGCGAAAATCGAGAAGCATTAATTGCGCTGATTGAATCCCAGATCCCGAATCGCATCCCCAACTTGTCTGCCGTATGAGTCATATGAATCCACCCAGTTCTCCGAAAAAAGCCACAGACCCCTGGTATAATATATTTGGTGGCCGTTACATGGGCACTGAACCTGCCTTTTACGAGCGGGAACAACTTGCTTGGACAAAGACCTTCGAGGATAACTGGACGATTATCCGAGATGAAATGACCAAGTTGCTGGCTGACAAGCCCGGCCGGCTTAAGCCTTACTTCATCAACAAATCCATGTCCTTTCCTCCGCGCAAATGGAAAACCATGGGATTGTATTTCTGGAAGTACACCATGCATCGCAACTGCAAGCGATGTCCAGAAACGGTCAAAATCCTGAAATCCATTCCTAATCTCACCTCCTGTTCGCTCAGTGTGCTTGAGCCAAACGCCAATATCAATCCTCATCAAGGAGATACGGATGCGATTATTCGCTGCCATTTAGGATTGTTAGTTCCGAAGGGGTTACCCGATTGTGGTTTTCAGGTTGCGGGTCAGATCAGGCGATGGGAAGAGGGGAAGATCCTGCCCTTCTGCGATGCCCATGTCCATACCGCATGGAATAACAGCCAGCACCGTCGGCTTGTGCTCATTTTCGATGTGATGCGCCCAGAATTTGCACACCGCCAAAACGAAGTATGTGCCCATGTATTGGCGTCATCCGTTATGCAGATGCTTTATCAACAGTATGCGTTTCTGGGACGTCGACCCGTTTGGTTCAAAAACCTATTATACCATGCTGCCCGCATCTTTATTCGGTTAGCAATTCCTATTCAGCGGCGTTGGCCTTTTTGATAGGGTTACGAGAAAAAATGCAGTCGGCTAGCGACATGACCTTGACGATGACGAAACGGATCACCGACTGATAGATTGATAGCACAGTTTTCCCAGCCGACCTGCCTTTTGGGTAAACCTTGCCAGCCTAGTGTTAATCTTTCGCTAAGTTTGCATTAATTTGTATCCGCTATTAACATGGAGGATTTCCGTAACTATACCGATTCTGCCCTGTTGGAGTTGCTGAAAAGCGGCAACAGCCGGGCATTTGACGAAATATACCATCGGTATTGGCCGGTCATGCACCGGTTGGTAAGCCGCATGCTGGGCGATGGAGACCTGGCAAATGATGCCGTACAGGACGTATTTGTTTCTTTTTGGGAACGAAGAAGCACCCTTAGTGATAACCTCTCTTTGAAGCATTACTTCTATGCCGCGGCACGGAACCAAGTGCTGATGCGTATCCGGAGTTCGCAGATTGCCTCCCGTTACCTGGAAACCCTGCGGAATGTGTTGCAATCGGGGACACCAGCGGCAGATGAATCCTTGTTGAATGCGGAATTGGTGGCCCGCTTCGAGGCCGAACTCCAGCATTTACCCCCTAAAATGCGTGAAGCTTTTAAACTCAGCCGGATTGCAGAAAACTCGTATAAGGAAATAGCTGAAAAAATGGGGATTTCCGACAATACCGTTAAGCACCATATCAGCGATGCCCTGAAAATCCTCCGGAAAAAACTGACTACGTTTATTTTTTTATTTCTGTAAATCAATCGCTTATAATTTTTATCCGTTATTAGGTAGCACAACTGCCCCAATAATGCAATTCATCAGTATAAACACCCCGGTATCGGGTTAACCTATATGGATAAAGATCAGGCTTCGGCATTACTTGATAAATATCGGAGAGGCGAATGTACGCCGGAAGAGGAGCGTATGCTGTTTGAGGCATTCAACCGCATGCCGTTACCAGACAGGGCACCCCTATCTGACGATGCATACCGGCAACTGGAGACTGGAAGTTTGGCGAGCATCCACCGGAAGATTGCCCAGAACGAAAGGCGCATATGGCAACGTTGGGCATCCTTTGTTGCCGCCGCTGCCCTGCTGGCATTCGTATCCGTGGCTTACCTATTCCTGGATAAGCCTAGTGGGACCGGCGAAAATAGATTGGCTTCGGAGATCCTACCGGGAGGTAATCGTGCTGTGCTGAGTGTAGCAGGCGGTCCGTCCCTGCAATTGGATAGTAATCAGTCGAATATCGTGATGGATGGGAAACACATCGTTTATGCCGATCATACTCCCATTAGCGGGTTGGAGTTGGGCAATTTCAACGAAGCCTTGCTGCCGTTGGTGCTCACGACCCCGAAAGGTGGCACCTATCAGGTTACGCTGTCGGATGGAACCCGGGTTTGGTTGAACGCAGCCTCAACACTCAAATACCCTTCCCGGTTTGACGGGAAGGAACGGACGGTGGAACTATCCGGTGAGGCTTTTTTCTCCGTAGCGAAGGATACCAAACGACCATTCCGGGTGGTCAGTGACAAACAGCAGATCGAAGTGTTGGGGACCGAGTTTAACGTATCAGCGTATCCCGATGAAGGCGCGACAAAAACGACGTTGGTAACCGGGGCTGTGCGTCTACATGTTGGAACTAACGGCGTCAGTGTGTCACTTTTTCCTGGTGAACAGGCGGTTTCCAAAGAAGGGTCGGTAACCAAACAGGAAGTCGATACCGAGTCCTTTACAGCTTGGAAGGACGGCTACTTTAAATTGAACGGTAGTTTACAGCATATCATGGCTCAGGTCGGGCGGTGGTACGATGTGGAGGTGATTTTTGAACACAATGTAGACGCCAGCATGGAACTGGTCGGCGAGATCTCCCGTGATGTGAAATTGAGCGACATCCTGCGGATGGTCAATGAAATCGACGGAGGTCTGAAATTCAAGGTCGAGGAAATAGCCGGGCATCAACCGGGAGAATCATTAAATCAGCGGAAAAGGAGGTTAACCATCATGAAATAGCTATACATGTATGGGATACCAAACAAATACGGCCCCGGCGGCAACCGGAAGCCGTGATGTCTGGTTTCTTTGTCCGATATACATCGGAAAAATCAGTGTTCGTTAAAACCAATGTTAAACGCAGACCCTGCAAACTTAGGCAATAATTGTTGCTCCGGCAATACCGGAGCCATCGTAGGCTAATCGTTTGCGAACGGGTTGCATGATGCAACTTTTATGAAAGAAAAAAAGCTGACCAGCGGTGGGAAATACCGCAGGAACTGCCTGGAATTATCAGGAAATCGAAAAAAAGGATCCGTATTAAAGGCCTTGATGATGCGCGTGACCGTTACTTGTTTTCTATTAACCGTTATGATGGTTTATGGATTTGCCGGAAACCTGAAGGCACAGCGTGTCACCCTGAACAAGAAAGACGCCGCCTTCACAGAGGTGATTGCCGAACTACGCCGACAAAGCGGTTATAACTTCCTATTCAAAAAATCGTTGGCTAAGAAGGTCGGAAAGATTTCGATCCAGGCAAAAGACGAAGTGCTTGAAGATGTATTGAAAAGGGTGATAGCAAACCAGCCGCTTACCTACACGATACTGGACGAAATACAAAGTATAATCATCAAAGAACGGCCTACGCATGTTCAAGGTAGGCTTAAAAACGAGTCGCTGACCTTGGCGGCAGACCAAGTGCAAAAGCTCCTGAAGGGGATCGTCACCAATGAAGCGGGTATGCCCATTGAAGGGGTATCTGTGCATGTCAAAGGACTCGACGCGGTAACCTACACAGATACACAGGGGGGGTACGAAATTTCTGTACCAACCGGGGAAGGAAATACACTGGTGTTTTCCAGCGTGGGCTATGTTAACCAGGAAATAGCAGTCGGCCAATCGTTAACCATTCATGTTACCCTAAAAACATATGTAGCCGATCTAGAGGAAGTAGTAGTGGTGGGATACGGCACGCAGAAGAAAGCGTCGCTGACGGGATCTATCGTTACAGCCAAAGGTGCCGATATCGTGAAAAGCCCTGCGGCGAATGTTTCTCAGTCGCTTGCCGGACGGTTACCCGGTGTAATCATCAACAGCCGAAGCGGCGAACCTGGCAGGGACGATCCGTCGATCCTGATCAGGGGCCGCGGTACGACGGGCGCCACGGGTGCGTTAGTGATCATCGACGGCGTAGAGCGCGGGGGATTGGGACAGCTGAATCCCAACGACATCGAAACCATAACGGTATTGAAAGACGCCTCGGCCGCAATTTATGGTTCCCGTGCGGCAAATGGTGTAATACTGGTTACCACAAAACGCGGATCTGTAGGGAAGCCGACAATCGGTCTTTCGTTTAATCAAGGATTTAGTCAGCCAACACGGAATCCGAGAATGGCCGATGCCTATACGTTTGGTAAAATATCCAACAACATCGAAATCGACGAAGGACGGGAAGCTATCTTTTCGGACGACGAACTTCAAAAATATCGGGATGGAAGCGACCCCAATTATCCGAATACGGATTGGTACGACTACATTGTAAGACCGTTTACGCCACAGCACCGCGGCAACATCTCCGTGTCCGGCGGCAATGAACGATCGAAATACTATTTTTCCCTGGGCGATCTGGCGCAGTCAGGACAGTATGAAGGCGGATCCACCAAGTTCAAGTCGTACAACGTACGCTCAAACGTCGATGTTCAGGTAACCGATGAGCTAACCGTGGGCCTCAACGTTTCCGGACGGGTCGATAACAGGCATTATCCTTTCCGGACTAATAATGAGCTAAACAGCCACATCTATCTGTATCAACCCAACTGGCAGCCGTATTGGCCGGGCACGAATTACATGCAACCGCTGAGAGGCAGTGAGAATATCCATAATTGGGTAACCGACAATGCAGGCTATCAACAGGAAGATACCCGGGCGGTACAGAGCAACCTCTTTTTCAAATGGGAATTGCCTTGGGTTGAAGGGTTATCCATAGACGGCAGTGGTAGCTACGATTTCTCGGGCGTTTACGGGAAACAATTCGAAACACCAAGTTATGTGTATCGCGAGGAAGGAGGACAATATGTGAAGGGATTGTCGGGGATGAGCCGTTCGTTGGCAAACCTGAACCAAACCAGCTATGCCGTAACCCAAATGTATGTAAATTCAAAAATCAACTATGCAAGGCAATTCGATGCACATCAGGTAGCATTGATGGCAGGCTACGAACAAATTCAGGTCAGGAATTCGACCATGCAAGCGGGAAGGAGTGATTTCTTGTCGATCAGCTTACCCGAACTAAATATGGGTAGCAGTGACAAAGCGAAGCAATCCAATTCGGGCTTTTCGGGTCAGGACGCCCGACAGAATGTATTCGGACGGGTAAACTACGATTACGCTGGCAAGTACCTTGCTGAGGTTACGCTACGCGCCGACGGTTCCTCGAAATTCCCAAAGGAAAAGCGGTTTGGCTTTTTTCCCGGTGCTTCATTAGGCTGGCGAATTTCAGAAGAAGGGTTTATGGAGGACCTGAATTTCATCGACAACCTTAAAATAAGAGGATCGTACGGCAAGATGGGCAATGACGCCGTTCCCGCTTTCCAATACATGATGACGTATGGTTTTAACAACAATTACGTGATCGGCAACAACGATGTGTCAGGATTGGTGCAGACAAATGTGCCCAACCCGTTTATCACGTGGGAAACCGCGGAAACGTGGAATGCTGGTCTTGAGGCCGGTCTGTGGAACGGTCTGTTAAACGTTGAATTTGATTATTTCGTATCGCGGCGGTCGGATATCCTGACCAAACGGAATGCGACCGTGCCCGATTATACCGGGCTGACACTTCCCGATGAGAACATCGGGATTGTGGATAACAGGGGGCTTGAATTGGTGCTCTCCCACACCCACAAGGTAAACGAATTCTCGTATCAACTGTCGGGCAACGTGTCGTTTGCGCGAAACAAGGTGGTATTTGCGGACGAACAACCGGCGGCGGAGCCGTATCAATATGCCACCGGTAGACCCTATGGAGCAGCACTGTTGTACAACGCCATGGGCGTGTACAGAGACCAGGCGCAGGTGGACGCTACGCCGCATCTGCCGGGGACAAAACCGGGAGATCTGATTTATGAAGATGTAAACGGTGACGGAGAGATTGATTCCCGGGACCGGATACGGATCAATCAAACGAACATCCCCGAAATAGTTTTCGGGTTGACCGCTAATTTTGCCTACAAAGGGTTTGATTTATCGTTGTTTTTCCAAGGGCAGGAAAATGCCCAGCAATATTTTGGCGGCTGGTTCCCCGTGATGAGCCATACGTTCGGTAACTTCCTCGATTGGCGTGCACGGGATAGTTGGGCAGTTGACAATATGGACGCAACCATGCCCCGGGGCAGCACGGCATTATGGACAACCAGTACCAATAGTTCGTACGCCTCAACACATTGGATGAAAAACGCCGGCTTCCTGCGACTGAAAAACATGGAGTTGGGGTATAACCTGCCGACGGCCCTCTGTCAATCATTTGGTGCCCAAGGCCTTCGCGTGTCCGTCAGTGGGAGCAACCTCCTCATCATTTACGACCACATGAAAGATATGGGCTTTGATCCGGAAACTCATGATTTCTGGTACTATCCGCTGCAACGTGTGCTTAATTTTGGTGTGAATTTGACTTTTTAAACCTGAAGCAATGAAAAAGTTTATTTATATATTCGGGATATTGATCATCCTGTCTTCGTGTAACGTTTTGGATTTGAAACCGCTGGACAAATTATCAGAAGATGATACCTGGGCTGACCCTGCCTTGATTCAACTGTATGTGAATGCGAATTATAATGCCGTATTGCATGGTTATGTCGATGATGTATTTGCTGCGGCGAGTGATGAGTCTTACGATTTGCATAACCATGGAAACATGTTTGTTTTGCAGCGGGGAGAAGTGACCGCGGATAACATCACCCAACTTTCCGGAAGGGTGAACTATTGGCAGCTGGGGTTCAGCCAGGTCAGAAATATGAATGTTTTTTTCGCTAAGATCGATGAGTCTCCGATTGATGAAAGTCAGAAAGCATTGATGAAAGGAGAAATGAAATTTCTTCGGGCATGCGTATATGCTAACCTGATCTGGCGGTATGGAGAGGTACCCATCATTACCAAAATATACGAATTGAACGAGGATTACACCTTATCGCGGGATTCTTACGATGCCTGTGTGGACTTTATTGTCAGTGAATTGGATGAGGCGATTCAGCTGTTGCCGGCGAAACAACCCGCGAGCGAATCAGGCAGGGCATCGGGAGATGCGTGTAAGGCACTCAAGTCCCGAGTGCTCCTGTATGCCGCCAGTAAATTGAACAACCCCTCAAACGACCGGGCTAAGTGGCAAAGGGCTTTTGACGCATCGGCAGCATTATTGGAAGCGTATACATTGTACCCGGATTACCAGGAATTATTCCTGAAAGATAACGATGAGATTATCTGGGCACGGTATTTCACCCAGGGCAACGCTACCGATTATAACTGGAAAAATGGACGAAATGGGGATGAAGGAGGGAATTACCAAGGACCTACCCAAAACTTGGTTAACGCCTATGAGATGAAAGCCACCGGATTAAGTCCTTACATTGTGCAGGATAACGGTAACTTGGCGGTAAATTCCCAATCGGGCTACGATCCAAACAATCCCTATGCAGGCCGGGATCCCCGCTTTTATGCCACCATCCTCTACGACGGCGCCCTATGGATGGGACGTGAGACCGAAACATTTGTGGGAGGACTGGATTCACCGGAAAGCAGCGTGCAGCCTTGGAATGCCTCACTTACCGGCTATGCCCTGAAAAAGTTTTTGATCGAGCGTATACCTCCTACTGGGAATACGGAACGGCCCACCAATCCGTGGATTTATTTCAGGTACGCGGAGATCTTACTCAATTATGCGGAGGCCGCATTTGAATTGGGTGACGAGGCAACAGCACGCAATTATCTCAATCAAGTCCGGGCACGGGAAAGCGTACAGATGCCACCTGTAACGGACACAGGCGAACAGCTGCGCGCACGGATCTATAACGAGCGGCGGGTGGAACTCGCCTATGAAGAACATCGTTTCTTTGACGTGCGGCGTTGGATGATTGCCGAGCAAACGGAAAATCAGGATTTGCTGAAAATCACGATACGGAAACAGCCGAATGGTGCCAGGACCTATTCGATAGGCGTGCTTTCCAACGAGCGCAATTTCCAGGAAAAGCACTACCGGCTTCCGATCCCCCGTGCGGAGGTTGAAAAAAGCTTGAACTCGTTAACGCAGAACGAAGGATACTAAATAAAAGCGCCGAATGATACGACACACTTTTTTATCGTTGATTCTTTTACTGCCGCTCGTCGGATGCGGGAATGACAGGATAGACCGGGAAGCGGTGGTAAACCGCCATCGGATCATCACTGAAAAAAATAACCCGCGAAGTCCGGCGCAGGTAGGCAATGGCGAATTTGCGTTCGGCGTGGATATCACCGGTCTCCAGACATTCGTAACGCATGCGACGATGGCACATTGGGGATGGCATAGCTTTCCGCTTCCGAAAGGCCTTGACATCAAAGATTTCAACGGGAAAATGTGGGATACGTATGGTAGGCAGGTTCGCTATGACGACTGGGATGAAGATCACCCGGAGTTATCTGCTTGGCTGGCCGGCAATCCCCACTCGCTCAATCTGGGCCGGATCGGGTTGGTGTTGAAAAAATCAGATGGTACCCTTGCCACGTTGGAAGATCTGGCGAATACCCGGCAGGAAACGGATTTGTGGGCAGGCACAATCACCAGCACGTTCGAATTGGAAGGGACTCCCGTCCGGGTAACGACATTGAGCCACGGCGAAAAGGATGCCATTGGTGTGCAGATTACCTCCGGACTGGTAGAAAGCGGACAGATTGCCGTTGCCTTTTCTTTTCCCTATCCGGATGGAAGTCAGCAGGTAAACAGTACGTTCGATCAGCCCGATGTACACACCACGAAATGGGTTACCGCTGAGGGCAAATTCGCACGCCTTGTGCGCACGTTGGACGATACCGATTACGGCGTTTCCGTAAGCTGGATGACGGAAGCAGGTTTTCATGAGGTAGGCAAGCACGATTTTCAGTTGGTGCCGTCATCGGGGAATACGCTGGAGTTTGTTTTTGCATTTAGCGACGACCCAAGTGTGGAAACCCGATTGAATTTTTCGGAATGCCGCCAATCTTCCGAAACATCGTGGAACGATTACTGGAAATCCGGTGCAGCCATTGACCTGTCGGAAAGTGCCGACCCCCGTTGGAAAGAGCTGGAACGACGGATTGTTTTATCACAGTATGTGATGAAAGTAAATGAAGCAGGCAGCTGGCCGCCGCAGGAGAGTGGATTGGTCAATAATGGTTGGTATGGCCGTTTTCATTTTGAGATGATCTGGTGGCATGGTGCTCATTTTGCGCTATGGGACCGCTGGCCGCTATTTAACAGAAGCCTGCATGTTTACCCCGATTTTTTGTCCACCTCCACAGCGCGCGCAGAAGAGCAGGGCTACAAAGGGGCGAGGTGGCCAAAATGTACAGCCGATCTGGACAGGGACTGGCCCCATCCCATTCATGCGACGTTAATCTGGCAGCAGCCGCACCCCATTTTCTTTGCGGAACAGGACTATCGGTTGCATCCCACCCTGGCCACATTGGATAAATGGAAAGAAGTGGTATTTGCATCCGCTGAATTCATGGCCGACTTTGCGCATTACGATGCGACAAAAGACCGGTATGTGCTCGGGCCACCGGATTACATCGTTTCGGAGAATACCGATCCGCGTACGACGATCAATCCAACGTTTGAATTGGCCTATTGGAGGTTCGGCCTGCGCACGGCGCAAACCTGGAAAGAACGGATGAAACTGCCGCGCGATAAGAAATGGGATGACGTGCTGGATAAACTTTCTCCGCTACCGATTGACGACGGCGTATATGTTACCCATGAAGGGATCGAGAAGATGTGGACGGAGTACAATTGGGAACATCCTGCGCTGATCGGGGCATTTGGCATGCTCCCCGGCGACGGCGTGGATGTTCCAACCATGGGGAGAACCCTCGAAAAAGTACATCAGGAATGGAAACTTCACGAAACATGGGGCTGGGATTTTCCGATGCTGGCTATGGCAGCAGCGAGATTGGGGCAGCCTGAGCGGGCCGTCGACTACCTGCTGGAGTACCCGGCATTTTTGTTTGACGAGCACGGATTGGTGGGGGGTGGCCGTGCGCCTTTCCCTTATTTCCCGGGCAATGGCGGACTGTTGTATGCGGTGGCTATGATGGCGGCGGGCTGGGATGGAGGCCCCGATACAGATGCGCCTGGATTCCCCGATGATGGTTCATGGGTGGTGAAATGGGAAGGATTAAAGCCAGCATTGTAAGTGATGATGATTAGCTTCATAAATCAAACTGTTTTTGTATGAAAATGAAATATATTAAATTACCGATACTTCTCTCCGCAACGATTGTACTTTTTCTTGCAGGTGGGTTTCGTTTGATTGCACAGGTTACAGAAACACCCTTTTTTCCTTCTTGGGAAGAGGTTGATCGTCGATTTGGGGAACACGATGAAAAGTTGTTCCAAACGCCGACTAAACTTTACCGTCCCGAAACGTGGTTCCATTATATTGGTGGAAACATGTCGAAAGAGGGAATTACAAGGGATCTTGAAGCTATAGCAAAAGCTGGAATTTCCGGTATTCAACTGTTCCATGGACAGTTCGGGGGGCCGTGGCCGGGAGTTGAACCTCAAATTACAAGTCTAAGCGAAAACTGGGACGACGCCGTACGGCATACGGCAGCGGAGTGCCGTCGGTTGGGACTGCGGCTCACCAAGCTGAATTGCCCAGGCTGGGCTACTTCTGGGGGGCCGTGGATTGAGCCTGAAAATGCGATGCGCCACTTGGTGTGGAGTCGTACGGATGTAACGGGAGGTACGGATATCAAGCAAGTATTGGATATGCCACAGCCGAGCGATGAACCTTGGCGTAACTACAAAAGTGTTGCGGTATTGGCTTTTCCGACACCGGCCGATGACACGGGAGAACCTTTGGCGCCGAAGTTTATTAAAAGCAATACGGAAACGTCATGGAATGATTATTTTTTGGGAAAGGCTGAAAAGCCAATTAGATTTGCACCGACTACTCCGGATCAGCCTCAGTGGGTTGAAGTGACATTTGCTGAACCTGTTTTACTGCGTTCGGTAGAGTTTCCCAGTATTAACAGCTTTAATCACGCACAGTGCCATGAACCCGGGGTGACCGTTAGCATTAAGGCTGTTCTGGCTGATGGAACATTAAGAGAGATATTGGATGTCGAAATGCCACAGGCAAATTCACAGGATGACAAACCCATCACATTGGCATGTTCTGAAATCCCGGATGTAAAAACGTATCGGATCTCTTTTGTCAATAAACATCCTATGGCACTTTCATCACTTCGTCTTTTTTCAGCTGCACGTAAACATAGCTGGGAATCAGAGGCGGCATGGACCTTGCGGGCGATCGAGCGTACGGGGCGGTTTCCGGATCAGTCAGCAGAGGCATTTATTTCGCCTGATAAGATTTTAGATATTTCTGATCAAATGGATCAAAATGGCCGTCTGAATTGGAAAGCTCCAGCGGGCAAATGGACCATATTACGTATCGGTCATGTTAATACGGGGCAAAAAAACGGTCCAGCGCCTCCGGAGGGCACCGGGTGGGAAGCCAACAAGCTCTCCAAAGCCGGGCCCAACGCACAATTTGCAGGTTACATTGGAAGGCTTATCGGTGAAGATGGGCCGCTTGCGGACGGATTATTGGATGGGATGCTGATAGATAGTTGGGAGTGTTATACCCAAACCTGGACAGAAGATATGGAAAATGAATTTAACCGGGTCAGTAACTATCCGCTCCGTAATTGGTTACCCGCGTTGTTCGGTTATGTTATCAAAGACCATGGAACATCTACCCGTTTTCTATACGATTGGCGGGCAACCATCAATGATCTTTTTACTCATAATTTTTATGGGCGTATGTCGGAACTAGCCCATGAAAATGGACTAAACATTACCTTTGAAACGGCTGCCGGCGATGTTTTTCCGGCCGATATCATGGAATTTTTTAAATATGCGGATGTACCGATGTGTGAATTCTGGCAACCGATGACAGATGGATTTGTGGGCTCAACCAATTTCAAGCCCATCCGGCCCACAGCTTCCGCAGCGAGGCTGTATGGCAAGACCCGTGTGGCGGCCGAGTCGTTTACCTCGTTTGATTTGACTTGGGACGAACATTTTGAGATGTTGAAGGAAGTTGCCAATTTCAACAGTACGCAGGGCGTTACCCACTTGGTGTTCCATACCTATACACACAATCCGCAAACACCGTTTCTTCCGCCGGGCACTTCCTTTGGGGCCAAGATTGGTACACCCTTTTTGCGGGGCCAAACCTGGTGGAAGTTTATGCCGGAATTCACCAACTACCTATCGCGATGCAGCTACTTGCTGGAGCGTGGCAAACCGGTATCGGATGTGCTTTGGTATCTTGGTGATGAGATCAACCACAAACCTTACCAGAATGCTCCATTCCCCGAAGGCTTTAAATACGATTATTGCAATCCGGATATCCTGTTGAACCGTTTGGCGGTAGAAAATGGGTTACTGGTAACACCCGAGGGCGTTAGCTACCGGGTTCTTTGGTTGCCCGAATCGCCGCGTATGCTGCCACAGACGCTGGAGAAAATACGCTCATTGGTCCGCGATGGCGCTACGGTAATCGGCGATGCCCCCTTGGGGCTAGCGACGCTTTCAGGTGGCGACGATGCTCAACGGCGCTTCGATGCAGTGGTGAGCGATATATGGGGAACGGCAGGCAGCAAGGGAATGCGGAAAGTCGGGAAAGGAATTGTTTTCTCGGGTACATCCCTGGAGGACGCGCTGTCTGCGTTAAATATCGCACCCGATGTCATCGGAGGGGATGCCCTGTGGGTACATCGCCAGGCAGAAGGGGCCGACTGGTATTTCGTCACCGCACCGAAAGGGAGCGGATTCCAGGGTACGCTCGATTTCCGCAGCAACGGAGAGGTGGTGGAATTGTGGGACCCCGTAACCGGGCGCAGCATGGCGGCTGAGAGCCAACGTCACGGAGACCGGACCACCGTCAAGCTCGACTTGGCTCGTGCCGGTTCATGTTTTGTCGTTTTCCGTAAAGGTGGCAACGGGAAACCCCCGGCAGTACCGCAAAGCGAGGCGGTTTCATCGCTACCGGTTTCGGGATCGTGGACACTGGCATTCCCCGCGGGGTGGGGTGCACCGGAGGCACTACAACTGACCGATCTCAAACCTTGGAAAGACCTGGATATCTCGGCAGAGGGAAAGGCTTTTTCCGGCACGGCAACCTACACAACCACCATCGACATCGACAAAATAGAGCCGGGTCAGCAATATATCCTCAACTTGGGGGATGTGGATATGGCAGCCGTCGTAGCGATCAACGGAGGTCAACCCGCCACGTTGTGGGCGCCTCCTTACCGCGTTGACGTGACCGATCAGCTTCAAGCTGGTGAAAATACGCTTACCGTTGAGGTGACCAGCACGTGGTTCAACCGTCTCGTTTACGATGCCCAACAGCCCGAGAACGAACGCAAAACGTGGACAATCGCCGGGCCCGGAGCAGATTCGCCCCTGAGGGCGTCTGGATTGCTGGGGCCGGTGACACTCGACGTACAACAACATTCAAGACCCTATCACAATCCATAGGCTATGCTTCTCAAATTCATCTCACTATCCTTGTTGATGCCCCTGTTGTGTTCATGGGGTAAAGCAAACGACCACTACCCCAATAACCGCTATCCATTGAAGCGGAAACCTTATATGGAATTGCCCCTAGGAGCCATTAAGGCCAAGGGATGGCTGCTGGAGATGCTCGAACGGCAGAAACGGGGTGCGTCCAGCCAGATGGATCAATTGTACCCGACGGTCATGGGACCCCGCAATGGATGGCTTGGCGGCGACGGCGATCAGTGGGAACGAGGGCCTTATTGGATTGATGGTCTCTTGCCACTGGCCTATCTGCTGGATGATCAGGAACTGAAGGAAAAAGTCCAACCTTGGATCGAATGGACGCTTGGCAGCCAGCAGGAAAATGGCTTTTTCGGGCCAGCGAAAGATTATGCGCCCGAAGCGGGCCTGCAACGGGATAATTCAGCCGACTGGTGGCCCCGTATGGTGATGCTCAAGGTGCTGCAACAGTATTATTCCGCAACGGGAGACCCGCGCATTATCACGTTTATGTCAAGGTATTTCCGTTATCAACTGGAAACGCTGCCAACCGTTCCGTTGGGCAACTGGACGTTCTGGGCAGAATACCGTGCCAGTGATAATTTACAGGCGGTATACTGGCTTTACAACCTTACCGGTGAACCGTTTCTCCTAGATCTGGGAGAGCTGTTGCATAAGCAGGGCTATGATTTTGTGGATATGTTCCTGAATCGCGACGACCTGACACGTTTCAATACCATTCATTGCGTCAATCTTGCCCAAGGCATTAAGGCACCGGTGATCTACTACCAGCAGCAACCCGAACAGCGCTTTCTGGATGCCGTTAAGAAGGGATTTGCCGATATCCGGCAGTATAACGGACAACCCCAGGGCATGTATGGCGGCGACGAAGGGCTGCATGGCAATAACCCAACACAGGGATCGGAGCTCTGCTCTTCGGTTGAGCTAATGTTCTCGCTGGAAAAGATGTTGGAGGTGACCGGAGACCTCGATTTTGCAGATCATTTGGAGCGCATTGCTTTCAATGCGCTTCCCACTCAGATAACGGATGACTTCATGAACAAACAATATCTTCAACAGGCGAATCAGGTAATGATTACCCGTCATGCCCGTAATTTCTACGAAGATCACAACCACAGTGGTACAGATGTTACATATGGGCTGTTGACAGGCTATCCCTGCTGTGCCTCGAACATGCACCAGGGATGGCCCAAATTTACGCAACACCTCTGGTATGCTACGCCTGACAATGGCTTAGCTGCCTTAGTCTACTCCCCATCTGAGGTGACTGCCAAAGTTGGAAACGGATCGCTTGTAAAAATTGTTGAAGAAACCCATTACCCAATGGATGACCTGCTAACGTTTACCATTCACGTGGTTGATAAAAAAGACAAAAAGGTGGAGTTTCCCCTGCATCTTCGTGTGCCAGCGTGGTGTGGGCAAGCGGCGATTACGATCAACGGTGTTCCCGATCAACATGTGAAGGGCGGAGAAATAGCGGTAATCAGGCGCACCTGGAAAAGTGGTGATCAGGTGGAACTGACGTTGCCGATGGACATCAGGACCAGCCGTTGGTATGAAAACTCCATTGCCGTGGAACGTGGCCCATTGGTATATGGATTGAAGATGGCAGAAAGTTGGGAGACAAAAACCTTTGACGATGCCGAACGGACCCGATATGGAAACACGTATCAGGAAGTTACTTCCGCTACACCCTGGAATTACGGGATTGTCGCCTTCCGTGAGCAGGATATCCAACAACATTTCGAAGTAGTTATCGATGAGCAGAAGCAGCAAGGAACATATCCCTGGAATTTCCAAAATGCACCTATCGAGATCAAAACCAAGGCAAAACGGATTCCTTCCTGGCAACTGTACAACGAAATGACCGGTCCACTGCCGTATTCAACCGGACACAGTGATGCGCCGGTTGAAGAGATTACACTGATCCCTTACGGTTGTACTACGTTGCGTGTATCTGAGTTTCCGCTGGTCAGGTAAGCATGGAATAAGGCAACTTTTTCTTGACAGAAAGACGGATTTTGCGTATTTTCAGCAAGAATTATGACAACATTTTTCGTCCTTTTGATCAGTTTTGTTGCGACACTTGTTAGATCGACATTTGGCTTCGGAGAATCACTCATAGCCGTCCCACTTCTGATTTTGTTTTTGCCTATCGAAATTTCAGTGCCCCTGTCCGTACTCCTTTCGGTTTTGATTGCTGTAATCGTGGTTATTCAGGATCATCGCAAAATTCATTTCCAAAGTGCTAAATGGCTTATTTTATATGCTATGCCGGGAATTCCCGTAGGCCTAATGCTATTGCTTTTTGCTAGCGATTTTTGGGTTGAATTAGTATTGGGATTATTACTTGTGTTCCATTCCTTGTATTCGCTTCTGGAAAAAGAACGGCCGCATCAGGTGACTAATGACCAGTGGTGGCTTTTCATTTGTGGTTTTCTATCCGGGGTTTTTGGCGGAGCGTACGGTATCAATGGGCCGCCTTTGGTTGTTTATGGAAAATTGCAAAGATGGAGTGCAAATCGGTTCAGGGCGACTTTACAGGCCTATTTTTTCGTAGCAAGTACGGTGAGTATCATCGGGTATGCATACAAGGGGCTGATATCTGGAAGCGTAGTTGTCAATTTTTTATATGCCATTCCTGCGGCGCTTCCGGCAATATTTTTTGGAAGGTATTTGAATAATAGACTGGGAAGCAACGAGTTTTATAGGTATGTGTACATAGCCCTACTCTTAGTGGGAGTTTTCCTTTTAATCAGGGTGGGGCTTCGTTGATTACTCCGCACACCGGGCGTAATTATGTCTTTGCTAAAGATGGTTGTTCTAAACTTATTCTTGCTTAAGGCGTTAATATTACTATGTCACGTCAGCAGAAGAAAAGGATTGTTTTGGTGGAAGACGATCCGGATATCCGGGATATTTTCTTGATTGTGCTTGAGAAAGACTACCAAATTGTCGCGCTGGAAGACGGAGCTAGGATTCTTCAGCGAAATATTGGCGCGCCCGACTTATTCGTGCTGGATAAAAACATTTTAGGTATAAACGGATTGGATCTTTGTCAATTCATTAAACGCAGTGAAAAATACAGTAACGTCCCGGTTCTGATGCTTTCCGCAAGCCCTGACATCCTGGAGTTGGCGCAAGAGGCCGGGGCGGATGGCGCCGTGACTAAGCCCTTTTCGATCGATACCTTATGTGATGTGATTTCAACGCACATACATCGCTAATGAGGAAGAGCAAAATCTTTATTCTCAGTGTCGCTGAAAAAAATCCAGCAAAGAAACCACAATAATTTCCTTGTTTTCGTGGATTGTTTGTGCCGGAACTACCGGTTAATTTTGTTGTTCACCAACGGGCGGAGATTCTGATTACGAAAAAATTACATGCATTGCTGTCACTAAGCCTGATGGCTTTGGGCATGGTGCTGTTATCTTGTTCTAAGAGCGATGAGGAACCTGGCGGAAATGGGACACCAACCGAATTGTCAGGCAAGTTACTTTATACGTTTGTCGGTATAGTCTCTCAGCTTGACCTCGCTACCAATGTGGAAGGCGTCTATTTTACCTACAACACCTACGGTTTCAACGATTGGAGCATGAGCATGGATTGTTAGTATAGATTGGTGGGTGAGCGGGAGCTGGGAGAATATCATTCGATTAAATTTACGCTGGTGAAGAATGTGGATGGTGTAATAGCCGATGAGTTTAATTATTGCTAACGAAGCGAGGCTTGGCATGAACCATCTTAATGCGGCTGCTTGCGCGGGGCTGGGCGACGCATCAAAACCTAAACGGAACCTGCGGAGCAAGCTTGGATGCCTCGCACCACCTCCAGGCTGCCTTATTTGGTTGTTACGAAAAAAGAACTATTTTAGAGGCGGCTAGTAAGTCGGTTCTTTTTAAACTTATATCCCAGTAAACTGTTTCCGTTAGGTAAGGTTATATAAACTAACAGATGGACACAAGCGATGGAAAAAAAATAAGACCCGGTCAATTCTCCCACCATGGTGAGGGCTCCAGTGATTTGCCGGAGAGCCTTGATTCCTGCTTGTTGGATTTGCGGCGTGCTGAAGAAACTATCAGATACCAACATCGGCAACTCTTTCAGTTGGAAGAGCGGTACAATGAGTTATTTAATTCGCTGGATGAGGCATTTTGCATTATTGAAATTTTATTTGACAACAATGCGCACCCTATTGATTACCGGTTTTTAAAGGTAAACAGCGTCTTTGAAGAACAAACCGGCATCCAAAATCCACTCGGAAGGACGATGCGTGAAATTGCTCCTGAACACGAGCAGCAATGGTTTGAGATCTATGGACGCATTGCACTGACAGGAGAAGCCGAGCGTTTTGAACACGCTGCGGAGGCACTGGGGAGGTTTTACGATGTCTACGCCTTTCGCATTGGCGACCCCAAAGATGCACAGGTCGCCGTATTATTCAAAGACATTGCCGAGCGCAAAAGACGGGACGAGCTACAGGCGTATTTGCTGCAGTTAAGTGATACATTGCGCTCGTTGTCCGACCCAATTCAGATACAGGAAGCGGTAACGCAACTGGCTATGCATCATTTCAAGGCAGACCGGTGCTATTATTGTGAAATAGAAAATGGAAAGGCTACCATCCGGAGAGATGCGTTCCGTGGCAATCTGACTTCGGTATCCAATGTTTATCCACTCGATAACTTTCCGATATTAACGGCTGCGATTAATGGCGGAAGTCCCTTCGTTGTTTACGATGCACATACCACAACGTTACTGGATGAGGAGTTAAGGCAATTGTGCATCCAGTTACAGGTGATATCATTTGTCGATGTACCCGTGATAAGAGAAGGCAATCCGTGTGGCATGTTATGCATCACGTGTTGCGAGCCCAGAAACTGGACGGAGGCGGAAATTGAAATGGCGCGGGAGACCGCTGAGCGCACGTGGGTAGCGGTAGAGCAGGCAAAAGCGGGAGAAGCCTTGCGCGAGTCGGAAGAGAATTACCGTTCCATTGTGAGCCAAAGTATAGCAGGTATCCTAAAAGTTAGTCTCCGGGGAAACGTTATTTTTGCCAACGACCAATTTTGCCGCATGCTGGATTATGACAGTCCCGAATTATTAAAACTGGGCATTAACGACATTGTTTATAGAGAAGACCAGGAGCGTAATATGGTTGCTTTTAAGAAACTAGCATCCGAGGGAGAGGCCTATGAGATCGAAAAGCGAATGGTCCGGAAAGACAGTTCGGTAATATGGGTAAACAACCATGTTTCGCCTATCTTTGATAAAAAGGGTAACGTGGAGGCCGCAACAATTGTCTCCATCGACATCAGCAGACAGAAAGAGTTAGAGCGACAAAAGGATGAGTTTATCGGTATCGCCAGCCACGAGCTGAAAACGCCCATTACCAGCATTAAAGCGTATGGCGAGATTTTAGTGGGGATGATGGACAAAACTACGGCACCGATCATCGTGCAGCTCATTACCAAAATGAATATACAGGTAAACCGACTGGTTAAACTCATCTATTCGCTTTTGAATACAAGTCGGATATCGAGTGGTCAATTGGCGCTGCAGCTTGAGCCCGTTGATCTGAATGCACTGCTGGAAGAGCATGTGCTTCAGGGACAACTTACCACATCAAGGCACCACATTGCGTTTTCCGGACAAAAACTTCCCTTGGTGCTCGCCGATATCGAACGCTTGGGACAAGTGGTGGATAACTTGATATCCAATGCCATCAAGTATGCGCCAAAAGGAGGCGATATTATCGTCAGCGCTGAAAGCCGGAGCGACTGCGTCCGTGTGAGTGTACAAGACTTCGGCATGGGCATACCCAAATCAATGCAGGAAAAGATTTTCGACCGGTTTTATCGGGTTAAGGGCGCGTCAGCCGAAGCTGTCTCAGGCATCGGGCTTGGGTTATACATTTGCCATGAGATCATTGAAAAACATCACGGAAAGATGGGCGTGGAGAGTGTTCTGGACGAAGGTTCCACCTTTTATTTTGAACTACCATTACATACCGTAAGATAATTACCTATGAAGACCTTATTTTTTGTTGAAGACGACGAAAGTCTTCAGGATATTGCCCAATTGGTGTTCAGAGAGCCGAAATTTACCGTCCGTGTCTTCAATAGTGCGGAAGAACTGTTGGACGAGCGCGATGTTCCTCATGTATACGTGTTGGACAAGCAGCTTCCAGGAATCGATGGATTGGAATTATGCCGCATCCTTAAATCCAATACGCAAACAAATGGTATTCCGGTTGTGATGGTTTCTGCTGATCCCAACATCAAAGTGCTAGCAGCGTCCGCCGGGGCAGATGCTGTACTTGAAAAGCCGTTTTCAATTCACGAACTGGAAACACTTGTGGCGAATGTGCGTACTCAGATCTCGTAACCAGCGATGCTACGGCTGGACCTGCAGCAACAGGCCGTCTTTGATCATTCTTTCCAACAATACCTCCGGGTATTCCTTAGCAAAAGCATCGATGCTTGACGGGTTGACCGTTTCCGACTGCGCGGACCAAATCAAGCGGTCTGTTTGGGTGTTATAGAGATTTGTTTCCAAGAAATACGTTTTGTCCGTCACATAGTAGCCCGGATCGTACATAATGGGATGCCAATAATTGAAATAGCTGTAGAAGCCACCATACCAATTATACAGGGGCAAAGGTGCATAACGGGTGGTACCCCGTACGTACCGCGTATCACTTTCCGTGTCGACCTGACGGTACTTGAAGGTACCGCATTTGATCAGGACTTTGCGCGGAAGATGGTGCTGTCGCATGAAGAGGCTGTATCATTATTTGAACGTGCGTCAGGGCCGGACGGCGTACCAGATGACGATCTAAGGGAATGGGCGGCCACTAAATTGCCCACATTGCGTACACATTTGGATGATGCACATGAACTTGATCCGCAAATCAACCCTTAACAGGCTTATGCTGCTCCATCCGATGCCGCTACGTGATGGAAAAAAGGCGTAAGGATAACTGATCGGGTGAAGGCTGTTAATATTGTTGATAAAGGAAATCCTGGATGTCTTCCAGGGTTTGAATAGGTTGCATATAATGCTTTCCATAGTTAACCGCATAAACCTCGCTCTCCGCTTCGTCATTTTGGTCGGCCTGAGCCGGCAGATACTCTTCTACACCCAGCCAAGGTTTGTTGCGTAAGATAAAAAATCGGAGCAGTCGGCCGTTGGCCAAACAAGGGCCTTCCGGCGCATTGAATCCCATTCCTTCCAATTGATACCTATCCAGCGTTTTCATAATTATCCCTCTTTTGATTGTCTCTCTCTCTGCGCCAACAGTTGGAAGGCCGCTTTGTTTGGCCCACCGCGTCAAAAAAATAATTTTTTTTAAAAAAGAAACTATTTCGAACAATGATGCAATAAGCGGGTTAACCCATTACGTATGAATAACGTGCCCGCAACAACGTATCGGATCCAATTCAATACGGATTTTACGCTTTCTGATTTGGAACAACTGATTCCTTATCTTCAACAACTGGGAACCGGGGCTATCTACGCTTCGCCGATTTTTCGGGCGGTGCCCTCAAGTATGCATGGATACGACCAAACGAATCCCTTGCAGATCGATCCCGAAATCGGTGCCCTGGAGCAGTTGCGGGCAGTAGCCAAAAAACTGAGGGCAGCAGGGATTGGCTGGATACAGGATATTGTGCCCAACCACATGGCCTATCACCCGGAAAATACCTGGCTTTGGGACGTGTTGGAAAAGGGACCGGATTCACCGTTCAGCCGTTTTTTTGACACCCCCTATGCAGCTTCTAGCTATTTTCACGGCCGCCTGATGGTCCCCTTTCTCGACGCGCCTTTGAACGACGTAATGGTGGAAGGGCGATTAACGATACAGCCGAAGGGCAATAAGTTGCTTTTGGCGCACAACGGGCTGCATTGGCCCATCAATGCGGCTGGAAGCGCATTGATCCGTGCACACCTTGGGAAGTACCCGGCGGCAGAAACGGCAACGGATTCGGATACCTGGCCTGAAGCGCTTATCCGGGAGGTGGTTTCCTGTCAACACTACGAACTCTGTTATTGGAAAGAAACCGAATGTCGGATCAACTACCGCCGCTTTTTTACGGTCAATGGATTGATTGCAATGAACGTACAGGACTATCGTGTTTTTCACGCTACCCATCGGATGATCGCCAAACTGGTGAAGGAAGGGATATTCACCGGATTGCGGATCGATCATGTGGATGGCCTTGCTGATCCTACTGGATACCTGCTCCGGCTTAGGCAGCTGGTCGGTGAAAACACGTATCTGGTGGTTGAGAAAATACTTCAGCAGGAGGAAACGCTGCCAGGCTATTGGCCTGTGCAGGGCACCACCGGGTACGACTTTCTGACTGTGGTTAACGGGCTGCTGACAGACGGGAGCAATGAGCGACAGCTATCCCGGTTTTATGATAAGTTGGTTGGCCGGACCACGCTGCCCTTGCTGCTGAGGGACGCTAAACGCACGCAGTTACACACGGCCATGCAGGGCGAGCTGAATAACTTGTTTCATTTTTTTCGCGATGCAGTATTAAGCGGCGAAAAATTGCCCGAAAACGTGCAGGAACCCGTGCTGAAAGCGGCATTGGCATCCTTTGTGGTACACTGTCCGGTATACCGTTGGTATGGACGTACCTTCCCACTGCCGGAGCCGGAAGCGGAGGAAGTGCGGCATACGCTGCAACAGGCGGCGCTTTCCGCGCCGGAATTACGGGAAGGACTGAGTTTTCTGGAGAGCTACCTAGTCCCCGCTTTTCTGACGGGTTCCAAACGGCAGGTGAAACGCTTGGCAGAATTTTATCAACGGTGCATGCAGCTTACCGGGGCTTTGATGGCCAAAGGGTTGGAAGATACGCTCATGTATACCTACCACCGCTATATCGGTGCCAACGAGGTGGGCGGTACGCCGGCGGTATTCAGCATCGCTGTTGCTGACTTCCACCGGTTTATGCAGCAACGGGCAAAGTTATGTCCACATTCACTGAATGCCACCGCTACCCACGATACGAAGCGGGGGGAGGATGTGCGGGCACGCTTACAAACCTTTACCGCGTTTCCGCGCATATGGACGACGGCCGTAAAGCGCTGGATGAAGGTAAACGCTTCCTATAAAACAAGTGGGATGCCGGATGTAAATGATGAATATTTTATATACCAGACACTGTGGGGCGGCTTTCCGATGCCTGGCCAGGCAGTCAGCGCCTACCGATCCCGACTGGAAGCCTATATAATCAAAGCGCTCCGGGAAGCCAAACGGCATACGGATTGGACAAATCCCGACCAGACCTATGAAGAAGCAACCTGTCGATTCGTTCGTCGGCTGCTGCGCCCCAATACGCCCTTTTTCCGGCAGTTCGGGGCTTTGCATCGGGAATTGACAGATGCTACTATCGTCAATTCAGTCACACAGGTAGTGTTGAAGTTTACCTGTCCAGGTATCCCAGATATTTATCAGGGCTGTGAAGGATGGGACCTGTCGTTCGTGGATCCGGACAATCGCCGACAGGTAGATTTTGACATGCGGCAGAAGTGGCAGCGAAAACTAGAAAGGGCAAAACGCCGCGGAGTTGATGCAATAGCGGAATGGTGGAAGGAACGGTACAGCGGATTGCTCAAATATGGCATCACCGAGCGGCTGGCGCAACTGCGACTATCGCATAAAGCACTTTTTCAGGGGAATTACGTGCCGTTAGCGGCAACGGGAAAACAACGGAAACATGTACTCGCGTTTGCGCGCAGGCAGGGCAATGAATGGCTGTTGGTTATTGTACCGCTCCACATGCGGCAGTCGGTGATAAGCTATGCGGATGGCGAAGAACCCATCGACTGGGGGAACACGCTGATACAGCTGCCAAAGGAAGCGCCGCTGCGGTGGCAAAATGTTTTTATAGATGCGGTATATGAAACGGGCGGTGCGGTGCAGCTCAACGATGCCCTTCGGCAGTTGCCGGTTGGGGTATGGACGGCTTCGGAAGTATCGCGTGAAAGTCCGCGGAGCGCAGGGGTACTGCTGCCGTTATTTTCGCTCCCCGGACCTTATGGCGTGGGCGATCTGGGTCCGGAGGCCTATCGGTTTGCCGATTTCCTGCGTGGCGCACGTCAACGCTATTGGCTGCAGCTCCCTCATAATCCGACAGATGAGGGAGTGGATTATTCACCCTATAGTATCCGTTCAGCAATGGCGGGCAATACACTGCTGATCAGCTTGGATGAAATGCAACGGCAAGGGTGGATTACCGGGCGTGAATTAACGGTAAATCAGCTCCCGATGTCCGACTGTGTGGACTATCGCCAAGCGCAGGCATTGAAGCATTTTTTCTTTGGCAAAGCATTCCGCAACTACTTGCAGCAACGGGATGGTAAAGAAGACTCCCTATTTGGCGATTTCTGTGTGCGCGAGTCCGATTGGCTGGACGATTATGCGGATTACACAGCATTACGTGAACGCTACAGGGGAAAACCATGGTATGCCTGGCCCAAGGCTCACCGCGACCGGGACAAAACCGCAATGGCGACTTTCAGGCGCAAGCATGCCCATGCGCTACAGCAGACAAAATGGCTGCAATACCAATTTCATACACAATGGCAGTGTCTCAAAACCTATTGTCACCAGGCGGAAATCAAGCTCATAGGCGATCTTCCCTTCTATGTTAACCACGATTCGGTGGACGTATGGGCGCATCGGGAACTTTTCTGCCTGGACAGCCGGGGACGGATGATAGGTATGGCCGGCGTGCCACCTGATTATTTCAATACCGAAGGACAGAACTGGGGAATGCCCGTGTACCGCTGGGAAAGCCATGCTGCACAGGGTTACGGATGGTGGATCGCACGGATACGTAAGAACCTGGAATTATATGACTTCTTACGGTTGGATCATTTCAGGGCATTTCACGATTATTGGGAGATCCCTCAGGAAGCTGAAACCGCCAAGCAGGGTAGGTGGCAGGTAGGGCCGGGAATCGCGCTGTTCAATGCCGTCCGGAATGCGATGGGTGAGCTCCCCTTTATCGCGGAAGACTTGGGCGATATCCACGAAGATATCTACCGTTTGCGCGACGAGTTGGGCTTTCCCGGCATGAAGGTATTGCAGTTTGCCTTCGGCGAAGACGTGGGGACCAACCTTCATGCGCCTCACTTCCATACGGTAAACGATGTGGTATTTACCGGCACACACGACAACGATACCGCCGTGGGATGGTATCGCGCTGAACTGCAGGCAGCAGGCAAATCACAGTTAAAGGCATATACGGGCGCACGGCGTCTGAGTCCGCAGCGAGCCGGCCGTGCACTTTGCCGGATGGCATATGCATCGCCGGCGTGGTTGGCGATCCTTCCCATGCAGGACCTGTTGGGGTTGGATAGCGAAGCAAGGATGAATGTACCGGCAGCACCGCAGGCCAACTGGCGATGGCGGTTGAAAGCTAAGCAACTGACCACCCGTTTACAACAAGATTTGGACGAATGGGTGCGGCTGTACGGCCGATGAGAAATTTAAAAACAAATGTAAGCGCACTGCGGTTGTTGGTTTATGGAACGCTCAATCTATCCGGGGAAACCCTACCCTTTAGGTGCCACGTGGGACGGGGAAGGGGTAAATTTTTCACTGTATGCCGAAAATGCAACCAACGTACAACTATGTCTATTTGACAACGATGCCGCCGATGGCAACGAGGAAACGATCAACCTTACGGAGCGCACCCATCAAGTATGGCATGGCTATGTTCCCGGTTTGAAGCCCGGCCAGCGGTATGGCTACCGTGTGCATGGACCTTTTGAACCCAATGAAGGGCATCGCTATAATCCGCATAAGCTCCTGCTCGATCCGTATGCCAAGGCGATAGCGGGTGTCCTCGATGCGCACGAAGCTCATCTGGGATACGAACTCGGCCATCCGGATGGTGACCTGAGCTTCAGCAAAGTGGACAGTGCACCCTATATGCCCAAATCGGTGGTAATTGACCCGGCATTCGACTGGGAAGGCGATAAACAACTCAATATCCCTTTCCATAAAACCATCATTTATGAGACGCATGTAAAGGGATTTACAAAACTCAATACCGAAATTCCTGAGTCCCTGCGCGGTACGTATGCCGGGCTGGGCCATCCTGCTACGGTGGATTACCTCCAAAAGCTGGGTATAACCGCCATTGAGTTATTGCCGGTGCACCAGTTTGTCAACGACCGGCAGTCCGATGGTTTGTCCAATTACTGGGGATACAATTCCATCGGTTTTTTTGCTCCCGAGGCGCGCTATGCGGCTTCAGGGATTCGGGGTGAGCAAGTACAGGAATTCAAAAACATGGTAAAGGCACTGCACGCCGCCGGTATCGAGGTTATTTTGGACGTGGTGTACAATCATACCGCGGAAGGCAATCACATGGGGCCTACCCTGTGCTTTAAGGGAATTGACAATGCTACGTATTACCGGCTTACTGAAGATCCCCGCTATTACATGGATTATACAGGTACGGGCAACACATTGAATGCCAATCTACCCAACGTGCTCCGGCTGATCATGGATAGCCTCCGGTATTGGGTTACGGAAATGCATGTGGATGGTTTCCGGTTTGACTTGGCAGCCACGTTAGCCCGTGAGCTTCATGAGGTAAACCGCCTGAGCGCTTTTTTCGACATCATCCACCAGGATCCGGTAATTTCGCAGGTGAAACTCATTGCTGAGCCCTGGGATTTGGGCGAAGGGGGCTATCAAGTAGGTAATTTTCCGCCGGGATGGGCCGAATGGAACGGCAAATACCGGGATTGCGTGCGGGATTATTGGCGGGGAGCCGATAGCATGCTCTCCGAATTTGCCGAACGCTTTACGGGAAGTTCTGATTTGTATCAAGATGATTACCGCCGACCCACAGCGAGTATCAACTTTATGACCGCCCACGACGGGTTCACCCTGCATGATTTGGTATCATATAACGATAAGCATAACGAAGCGAATAAAGAAAATAACCAAGATGGTGATGCACACAACCGCTCGTGGAATTGCGGCGTGGAAGGGCCTACCGAGGATGCAGCTATCCATGCATTACGTGCACGGCAAAAGCGTAATTTCCTGACCACCCTGTTGCTCTCACAGGGAGTGCCTATGTTGCTGGCCGGGGACGAGATGGGGCGGACGCAGCAGGGAAATAACAATGCGTATTGCCAGGACAATGAAATTTCGTGGCTGCATTGGGATCAGCAAGACGAAGGTCTGTTACTGTTTACACGCCAGCTCATTGCATTGCGTCGCGAGCACCCGGCATTTTGTCGCCGAAAATGGTTTACCGGCCAACGCATCAAGGGAATCGGTGTAGAAGACATTGCATGGTTTCTGCCGGATGGCCGTGAAATGCCGGATGAGAATTGGGACCACGACTTTGCGCGTTCCCTAGCCGTGTTTCTGAGCGGTGAAGGGATTCATTCTGTGGGAGAAAAAGGAGAGCGCATCGTAGATGACAGCTTTTACCTGATTTTCAATGCCCACTACGAAGGGCTGGAATTTGTATTGCCCAAAAAAGAGAAATATGGCAGGATATGGGAGAAAGTGATCGATACGGGCCGTGAGGAGACAGAAACGGCGAAAGAAACGTACGCTGCCGGCAATGAAGTGCAGATAACCGGTCGGGCGATTCAGGTGTATCGGTGTATTGAATAGTCGACAGGACCGCAGCGGATCAACCACCGAAAATGATAAAGTTGTTGCAAAGTGCAAGGAGATCAACATATTGCGGTCAAGTGTCCGAAAGCTACATGAGGGATGTAGATTTTGGAATTTTATTGTCATCGGTTAATTTTCGGCAGGCTTCACTGCATAAGAGACACGCTGCGGCACATTGCTGACAAGCATCGTCCTCATGTTTATCACATTCTTCAGCGCAAAGCTGGCAAATGTAATCACAGATGCGAAGCAACGAGGGTACGAGCACCGATTGCCGTTTTACAGCACGTACCAATTGCATGCAAGTCTCGGCGCAATCGAAACTTAGCCGGATGCAAGGAGCCAGTTCACCGATGCGTTCCGAGGTTAAGCAGGAGGTGGCACATTTTTCAGCCATAAGGGCACAGTGCCACACTTTTTCCAATAAGGCGTGATATCGTTCGTCCATGATCAAAGCTATTAAGAAGTATTACCAATCGGTTCTAACCGCACAACGATGCCCTCATCTCCACTCAGGTAAATGTCTGCTTCAATGGGTGTGTCTTCCAGCTCAGGTGCGGTAGCGACGACTACCTGTCCTTTTAAAAGGAGGTCTGTTTGCCTGTATCGGCAGGGGCGTGAAGTTAAATTCAGTATGATCAAAAAGCTATCGCCATGAGGCGAATCGCGCCGATAGGCGATCAGCTGGTCAGTTGAGGATATCGGTGTGTAAGTTCCTTGGTTCAATGCCGGTTCACCGTTTCGTAACTGGATGAGCTTGCGGTACAGCGAAAGCATCGAAAAGTAATTGTTGCGTTGTGCCTCGACGTTGACGCGTGCGTATTTTTTATCGACACGGAGCCACGGAGCAACTTCCGAGAATCCAGCATATGGTCTATCAGACCACTGCATCGGGGTGCGGCAGGGATCGCGGCTCAGGTCCTTGTCGGGCATGTTAAGGCCCTGCGGATCCCGTATCTCTTCTGCGGGGATGGGTACGTCATGCATGCCGATTTCGTCGCCGTAATACAGCGTGGGCGTACCGCGTAGCGTGAGCAGTAGCACGGCGGCCACACGCGCCTGGTGTTCGCCGATGCGGCTGGTAAGACGGGGACGATCGTGATTGCCCAGCACCCAGTTGGGCCAACCCTCGGCAGGTAGCGCACCTTCGTACTGATCAATGGCTGCGGAAATTTCCGGTGCATGCCAGGGTAGGTTCAACAACAAGAAGTTAAAGGGTATATGTGCCCCGTCATTCTGGGGGCCATAATAGGCCATGAGTTGCTGGATGGGCAGGTAAATTTCACCGATGATGACACGATCGCCGTAGGCATCAACCACTTTACGCATTTCGGCTACAATCGCATGAACCTCGGGTTGGTCGGTGGAATACACGGGCAGTAATTGGTTGTAGGTGGGTTGGCTTTCAACGTAATCGGGATTCGGTGGATTGTCGCGTAGCTGGGCATCTTTGATCATGTGCCACATTACGTCCACACGGAAGCCGTCTACACCCTTATCAAGCCAGAAACGCATGGCATTGTACATCGCTTCCTGCACGGCCGAATTGCGCCAGTTCAGGTCTGGCTGCTCTTTGAGAAAGCCATGGTAATAATACTGCTCGGTGTCGGCATCCCACTCCCAAGCATCGCCGCCGAATACGCTTTTCCAATTATTGGGAGCACTGCCATCGGGCTTGCCATCGTGCCAGATATACCAATCGCGCTTGGGAGATGCTTTTGAACGCTTAGATTCAATAAACCACGGATGGCGATCTGAGGTGTGATTAGGTACAAAATCCAATAATACGTTAAGGTCCCGGGCATGTGCTTCATTCAGCAACCGGTCAAAGTCTGCCATCGTGCCGAAGATCGGATTGATTCCTGTATAGTCCGACACGTCATATCCGAAATCCGCCATGGGGGACGGGTAAATCGGGGAGATCCAGATCGCCCGTATGCCGAGCCATTGGAGGTAATCCAGTTTACCGATGATTCCCTGCAAATCACCGATGCCATCCCGATTGGCATCGGAAAAGGAACGGGGATAGATTTGGTAAATAACTGCGGTTTTCCACCAAGGAACATTTTCGGGCATGGACATCCTAGCTATGTTTTAAAACTCTAATTTGGACGTATCGGTAACAGAATCGGGATCCAGCCGGTCTACCGTGGTGTCCATCGGGTTTATCGGATCACTAATGCTGTCCCTCCGCGAAGAATCCGTCCCATTGGGCGGCGTGTGGTTGCAGGCAAGCAACGTAACAACCAACATCATAAAAATAACAAGTGCTTTCATCTATCTGTTTTATTTATGCTTTAGTGGCCAGCACCCACACACTTACCGGCGGTACGGTTAGGCCGTCCGGACCTGTTGTGGCTGTATCGGTGGGACTTGCTGCCGTTGAGTCTAACAAATGGGTCCACGTACTGTTTGGAGGAAATGCAAACGGTACGGGACGATCGGACAGGTTGAATAGCGCCAGCAGCTGCGATTGCTTTGATTCATCCTGCCGGATTAACGTCCAGGCACCGGAGCCAATAATCCGTATTTGTGTATCCGCCTTATTGAAATTTTGCAACGCAGGGTGTTTGCGACGGAGTGCAATCAAATTTTTGTACCATTCCAACAATCGGCCGTGTTTCCCATGTGTTCGGATGGACCAATCGAGAATACACGACTGGAATGTCGACTCGGCTTGTGGATCAGGCGGGGGGTCACTACCCAGAAAGTGCTCGAACTCTTGTTGCCTCCCCGCTCGGACCTGAGCGGCAAGTTCGGGGTCGTCATGGCTGGTGAAGTACAGAAAAGGCCGTTCTTCTCCATATTCTTCCCCCATGAATAACATGGGGATGTAGGGTGAGAGGAGCAGGGCTGCGGCAGCGATGCGCAAGCGCACATCCGACACCAAATGGGTCAGCCGATCACCGTTTTTATAGTTGCCCACTTGGTCGTGATTCTGAACAAATACCATGAATTTAGACCCAAGGACTCCTGCGGACGATGCACCGTATTTCCGTTTCCGTGCGTTAACATATTCTCCACTATGTACAAAGCCTTCCGTATAGGCTTTGGCAAGCTGTTCCATTGTGCCGAAATCTTCATACCGTTCTTTACCTTCGGGATACAGCAATACAAAAAGAGCGTGATGAAAGTCATCCAGCCACTGCGCATCGAAGCCATATCCGCCCGTTTTGAAATTCTGAATGACGCGGGGTGCATTGAGATCGCTTTCGGCGATCATGTAAACGGTTTTCCCGGTATGCTGGATATAACGATCTATTTTTTCATTCATGTATTGCAATACATGAACGGCGCCATTGTCAAGAATGGCGTGGATTGCGTCTAACCGCAAACCATCGATGTGGTAATGGCGAAACCAATGCAGGGCATTATCAGCAAAGAAATCGCGCACGCCGTCAGACCACGGTCCATCAAAGTTCAGTGCCTCGCCCCAGGGCGTCTGATAGGCCGCGGTGAAATAAGGGCCATAAGCGGTGAAATAATTGCCTTCGGGCCCAAGGTGGTTATAAACTACGTCCAGAATAACAGCTATCCCTTTGTTGTGGCAGGCATCGACCAGGTTCTTTAAGCCATCGGGTCCGCCATATGAATGCTGTACGGCATAGGGAAAAACCCCGTCGTATCCCCAATTCCTGCTGCCGGGAAACTGTGCAATCGGCATGATCTCGATGGCATTGATGCCGAGATCTTTTAGGGCATCCAATCGTGGGATAATGGCTTCAAATGTGCCTTCTTCCGTAAAGGTCCCTACATGCAATTCATAAAGTATAAACTTCTGAAGTGGATGATTGTTCCACGATTGATCCGACCACGGGTACGTACGCTGGTCTACTACTGCTGAGGGGCCATGTACGCCCTGAGGTTGATGGTGCGATGCTGGATCTGGCAGATCATTCCCATCGTCAAGTATATAAAAATATAAGGTATCCGCTGGGCAATCCGATATTTCGGCTTCAAAATAATCCGCATCTATTTTTTTCATCGGAACCCGGCGTTCAGCGGGCGATACAATATGCAATTGGACTCTTTTTTTTTGTGGCGCCCAAAGTCGGAAACGACAACGGTTGTTAGCGCTAATATAAGCGCCTAGGGGTGTGACGAGTTCATGCATGCAATGGAAATTTTTCAGCGCGCAGGCTATTCGCGATTGACGAATTTATGAAATGTACTGGTTTCGCCATCCGCTTTCTGTTCCTGATAGAGAAAATCAAGCTTTTCAGCATCGAATTTGTCAAAGAAATCAGTCCACGGAATTTTTTCAAACTGGTCGTCGTTTTCACTGTTTTCCGGAAAATGAATGCGCAAAACTCCTTCATCGTCTCCACTACTGGTGCCACGTACCTTAGCGGGTACACCACCGCGCTGCTCTGCCCATTTCCGTATGGTTTCATGGTCGCTGGTTTGTTTGGAAGTGCTCATGATACTAAAATTTACGTTATTCTTGAGTGCCTTTATCGGGATTCCGGTTTGGATGCTTTAGTTTTGCATTTGCGCCTGCCGGCTTTCCTTCCTCATCGAGGTAGCGATTTGCCACCTGTTTGTCCTGTTCGGCGTTGTGTACTGCCAAAGCATCGGCTAAGTTGGTGCCGGATTTGCCGTGTCCGCCCGGTCGTCCCTTTCGCCGGATATCATTTTCATGTCTGTCGGTTCCCATCTTACCTCCCTAATTAAGTGAATTGTTGAGTTTCTATTTGCCAACACTCCGAATTTTAATTTGTTTGGGATTTTTAGCAACTCAAAGTTTACCAAAACAAAGGTGATGCAAGTATGTTAGCACCGTAAAAGTTCACGATGATGTTGGCCAAAAAAGACAAAGCCGTTGATCTGCTCGAGGTAGTGGACACAGCAGGGAACCCCGGAAAAAAAGAAAAGGTCGAAGCAGCCCAACCGGAACCCCGGCAAGCCGGTAAAGAGCTAACGAAAGAAGCTGCTCCAAAATGGTATACAGGAACGATTAAGCCATCTCACGAAGGCATGATCTGGTAGAGTGAAGTGAGGGGAAAGACATGTTACCGCTCCAGTTTGGGAACACGGCTTGGCGTGTCTTTACCGGCCACGATGCTTTTTGCACCGATCGCAATGGCCTTAATGGACGAAACAATATTGTCAATATTCAGCGTTTCAACCTCATCTGCTACTGAATGGTAATAACTGTCTTGGTCAATCTGAACCGTCGCAAACGTATGGGCTGGGACTCCGAGAGCAGCTAGTGATGCATTGTCGCTGCGGTAGAAAAGATTTTGTGTGGGATACGGATCGGGATGAAATGTGAAAGCTGTATTTTGAACATTCCGCTGCATGATTTGCGCTAAATTGGATTGGTTATATCCTGTCACATATAAGGAATTGGGACCGAATTTCGCATCCTTACCAATCATTTCGATGTTGATCATTGCCACCACACTATCAGCATGAAGCTGTTTAGAAAAATAGTTCGACCCTACCAATCCGATTTCTTCCGCGGTAAATGCAACAAAGAGAAGCGAACGTTCGTTGTCGTTGAGCCGCTTATAGTAATTTGCTAGACTGATTACGGCAGACACTCCGGAGGCATCGTCGTCCGCCCCGTTGGCAATTGAATCTTGTCCGACAGGCTGAAGTATACCGATATGATCGTAGTGTGCAGAGAAGATGACATACTCTCCCGGTTTTGACTTGCCGGGGAGCATACCCACTAGGTTCGACAACGGTAACTCCTCCACCTTGTTTGTAAAACTCACACGAAAGGACTTGGGGATCTGATTGGTAAGTACATAGACCACCGATGGCAGGGGCTGCGAAGTCTGGCCCTGCTGGTTGATTCTTCCCTGCATCAAATATCCACGATACCGTTCAAACAAAGAGGCGAAACTGGTATCTATAACAACGATGGCGTCTTTCCTTCCAACAGACGCATCGCGGAAGCGCTGTGCAAAATCATCGCCTGCTTGAATCTGTATAAGTGATACGTCCGGTTCGTCGTTCCAGTTGACCCCCGGATTATTGCTGGATATAATAATATGTTCGCTCGGGATATCGGTTCCGTCAAATGCAACCTCCCAAGTTACAGGGAGGACCCGGGACACCTGGAATGTTTGGCGAAAATCATTTTGCGCGTGGGGTTGCAATCCGATTTTTTCGAATTCAGTTGCAATGAAGTCGGCTGCACGCTCGATACCGGATGAAAAAGCAGCCCGACCTCCCATATCGTCTGCCGCCAGTGTGGTTAGTATCCGCTTCACTTCGTCCCTATCGACGATCCGATCGGTTGCCTGGCGGACCGTACAGCCGGCCAACAGGAAGACAGCGACTCCTATATAACGATGGATAATGTTCATTGTATCTGTTGTGTATTGTCAAAGTTAACAATTTTCATGATTCCATTGTTCCGCCTTGCTGAATAACCACTTATTTCCCCCATTAAAAGTTGTCCTCGGCGGCGGAGGAGAAACCGGTAGCTGCGAAGCAATCATGAGTATTTATGGAAGCAAGCTGCGGCGAATAAGGTTGCTTTTTTTAATGTGATTATAATTGCATAAAAGAACAACTTTAGCTAAGTTTGGATACACAAAAAGATGACAAGGTTATGAAAGAGATTACAGTCGAAGAACTTAAGGATAAAATCGATAATAACGAAGATTTCCAATTGATAGACGTCCGGGAGGAATTTGAATACGAAACATCCAACCTAGACGGTGAGCACATCCCATTAGCTGATGTGGTTTTGGAGCAGGATAAGATATCCCGTGATAAGCCGGTAGTGATTCATTGCCGCAGCGGGAAGCGCAGTGCCCAAGCCATTATGTTGCTGGAACAGGAAGGTTTTGACAATCTATATAACCTGCAGGGGGGGATATTGGCTTGGCGTGATGCGTTTGATCCCGACATGCAGGTTTATTGATTGCTGTGACCCGTCGGCATGAAGCGATATTTCATTTATAATGTCCTGTTGAACATCAGTTTAATCTTAATGTTCCTCAGTGTAGTAGCTGCATATCAAAGCAGCGAATATACGGTATTCGGGATTTCGTTATTAATTATCGGGATATTGGGATACCTGAAGTATCGGCTATTAAAGCAGGTGCGGCAACGTTAAGGGGACGAGTTCATGGCCTTTTAGTATGGGTATAACCGATACTTGGTCTTCCAGTAAGCAGAAAGCAACATCCTGTGCAATTTGCAGATGTTGCATCCGTTTGCTATGCGAGGCCTTGCTGAGGTAAGTGGATAGGTTGCCTTGGGCTTCAAGGTAGAGGCTTTCTGCTGCGTAAGCGGCATCGTCCAGTTCTATATCCGTAGTTTTAAGGCGGTGTACAAGTGCCCCGGAAAATACGGTATCTTCCAGATTGAAATGGTTTTTCCAGCCGGCACACACCAACAAGATATGACGCGATTGATTTTTAAGCCAATCGGTAAGGGCGCTGATGTTGAGAAATGACCCGATGACTACGGCTTCTGCACCGATACATCGTTGGATCGCCCGCGTACCGTTGGTGGTGGTCAGCACAATGGTTTTTCCTTCAACCTTATCCTTTGTATACGAGAAAGGAGAATTTCCGAAATCAAATCCTTCCACAACCTTACCATCACGCTCCGCAGCCAGAAGATGCCCATTGCTCCGATAAGAAAGACATTCATCCAATTCTTCCACGGGAATGATCGCGTTTGCTCCGTTTGCCAATCCGTAACACATGGATGAGGTGGCTCGGAAAATATCGATCACCACCGCAATGGTATCGCTCAAATCGTAAAAGGGCAACAATGCAGGACTCAAACAGACACGGATGCTTTTCGGGCTCATTGGCGTGTTACTTGCGTTACTTTACAAATGGAGGTTTGACAACGGAAGCTTTAATAGAATGATTACGAATGTCGATGTAAATTTCACTTCCTTCTTTTGCATATGCGGTGGGGACATACCCCAATCCGATGGATTTTTTGAGTGTGGGCGACTGCGTTCCGGATGTGACGCGGCCGATCGGCATCCGATCGGCATCCACAATGGTATATCCCTGGCGGGGGATTCCGCGGTCGATCATTTCGAAGCCCACCAATTTCTGCGACAGACCGGCTTCTTTTTGCCTTTTTAACCCATCTGCATTCACAAAGTCCTTCGAAAACTTCGTCACCCAGCCTAAACCGGCTTCCAGGGGCGAAGTTGTATCGTCGATGTCATTGCCATAAAGACAGAAGCCCATTTCGAGCCGGAGGGTATCGCGAGCACCTAAACCAATGGGCTTAATGTCAAAAGGTGCTCCTGCTTCAAAGATGGCGTTCCACACTGTTTTGGCATCTTTATTGGCTACATACACTTCAAATCCGCCCGCCCCCGTGTAACCCGTCGCAGAAACCAATACATTCTCTACACCGGCAAATCTGCCTTTGGCGAACGTATAATATTCCATGGTAGGAAGATCAATGTCTGTAAGACTCGCTAACGCTTCTGCGGCTTTGGGCCCCTGGACGGCAAACAGAGACGTTTCATCCGAAATATTTTTTAGGGTCACACCAAACGTATTATGTTGAGAAATCCAATCCCAATCTTTTTGGATGTTTGAGGCGTTAACCACAAGAAAATACGTTTTTTCATCGATGCGATAAACTAAAAAATCATCGATCACGCCACCGGTTTCATTGGGAAGGTAAGCATATTGCACTTTGCCATCATAGAGCTTTGATGCATCATTGGAACTTATTTTCTGTATCAGGTCCAGTGCGCGGTCTCCTTTGAGTATAAATTCGCCCATGTGGCTAACATCAAACGCGCCTACACCGTTGCGTACGGTTTCATGCTCATCGTTGATGCCTGAATACTGGACGGGCATATTGAAACCTGCAAAAGGAACCATCTTGGCACCTAGGGTAATGTGTAGATCGGTAAGAGCCGTATTCTTAATCATGCGTGGCTTTTTATATTTCGGCGCAAAGCTACTGAAACCTGCATGAATTGCCAATCAAAAAGGGTATGAAGTTAGCGGATCGTTCTGTTAAACGCCGCTGAGAGAATGCCTGGCGGGTCTCAAACCCACCAGGCTCAAAGCACACGTTACTCGGGCTTGCGGTTGAATTGAAGTATTTCATTTACATTGACCTCTGTGACATAACGCGTGACACCATCCTTATCTACGTATTGACGGTTGACCAATTTGCCTTCGACTGCAATTTCCGACCCTTTGCTGAGGCTCTTTTGAGCAAACAACGCTTGTTTCCCCCAGAATACAAGGCTATGCCACTGGGTATCGGTGACCCATTCTCCTTGCCCGTTTCGGTACCGTTCATTGGTCGCAATGGAAACACGGGCCAAGGTTCTGTCGTTGCTGAATGTTTTTACTTCGGGGTCGTTGCCTAGGAACCCTGTGAGGCGCACACTGTTTTTTAAGGTGTTCATAATGTGTTGAATTAAATAGAAACCTGTGATTAACGAACGATGGATTTTCCTGACCATCGACAGCACAAAGGTGAGACTATCAAAATCGATTACCCGGATGTTAAACGAATATATCCGTTTTTAAACGGTTACAGATGGATGCATTTCTTATCTTTGTTTCACTTAGCCGGCAAGAAATGAAACTAAGAATCTATCAGATTGACGCATTTACCGATCGGATTTTTTCCGGCAATCCGGCGGCGGTTTGCCCATTTGGGTAACCGGGTTGAAATCACCGGTCAGGCAAGATTATACCTGACCGGTGAAATCCACGTTGATTAGCACCCCAATGGTGTGCTTCACGGATTATCGATGTTTTTCGTACCTTTGAAACGAGCGTGAGCTGCCGCTCAGAAAAGAATTTGATTAAACGGCTTATGCAAGTTTTATCACGATAATAGATAGGTATAGGGCGACCTAGCCGGGATCAGGATAGCAAAAAAAATAACGATGTCAATTACCAGTGAATCTGAATGGATAGGAATGCAGCGTGTCAGCGAGGTAGTAGCTACCACCTTAAAGGCGATGCGGGAATACGCTAAACCGGGCATGACCACCAAGCAATTGGATGAATACGGACATGAGCTTTTAGAAGCGAGCGGAGCACAGTCTGCGCCAACATTAACGTATGGATTTCCGGGCTGGACCTGTATCAGCCTGAACGGGGAGATTGCCCATGGAATCCCTGCCTCTGATCGTGTCATGGAGGAGGGCGATTTGGTAAATATAGACGTTTCCGCCATGCTTGACGGTTATTGGGCAGACAACGGCGGGTCGTTTGTGCTAGGGCGGGATATCCGTGGCTACCAACCGTTGGTTGATGCTTCCAGGGATATTTTATGGAAAGCCATTCATCAGATCAAGGGAGGAGTACGCATCGCTGATATCGGGAGGTTGATTGAAACTGAAGCAAAGAAACGTGGATACACGGTTATTAAAAATTTGACGGGTCACGGCGTGGGCAGAAGTCTGCATGAGGAGCCGAGTGAAATCGCTAACTATTATGACCGGTTTAATAGGAGCCGATTTAAGAAAAACACCGTAATAGCGATCGAAACGTTTATTTCGAATCGTTCAACACTTGCGCTAACCACAAAAGACGGATGGACATTGGTGGGCAATAAAGGCGGCTTAGTGGCGCAACACGAGCACACGATTGTGGTTACGGATGGCGATCCCGCCATTCTGACACATAAGAACGAACTATGGAATTGATAAGGGAGGAGGATCAGGAGCCGTATGCTATTCAATGAAATTGTCGGGCAGACCGCGATCAAGCGGAGCCTCATTAGCACTGTTAAGGAAAACCGCGTAAGTCATGCCCAGCTTTTCCTAGGTCCGGAGGGCAGTGGAAGCCTGGCATTGGCGGTAGCATATGCACAATATATCAATTGCGAAAGCCGACAACCCGATGACAGCTGTGGCGAATGTGCATCGTGCCGCAAATACAACAAGCTTATCCATCCTGACCTGCATTTTTCGTATCCTTTCTTTGCTAAACACAAAGAAGATACCGCAGCAACGTACGCGGAGGAATGGCGGAAGGCTTTTTTGGAGAATCCCTACCTTGGCCTTGATTACTGGCGAGGGCAATTTGATGCCGAAAACAAGCAGGCGAACATCAACATCGCTGAAGCACACCATATTATCAAAAAACTAAGCCTCAAGGCATTTGAGTCCGAATACAAAGTGCTTATCTTATGGCTGCCGGAGTATTTGGATTCGCAGGGAAATGCACTACTGAAACTTATTGAGGAGCCGCCCGATAAAACGCTTTTTCTTCTAGTGGCGGAAAGCCAGGACCGGATACTCAACACCATCATATCCCGTACCCAGCTTGTCAAGATAAATCGTCTGACAGATACCGAGGTGTCGGATTACCTGATGGAAAGGCAACAATTAGGTGAACACCAAGCCGAAGAAATCGCCTTTATCAGCGGCGGTAGTATCCAGCAGGCCATCAATTTGCTGGGCGAAGATACAAAGGATCATTTCGATCTGATGATCCGTTGGCTGCGCTGCTGCGTGACCGATACGGGCCTTTCGCTCATAAAAGTCTGTGAAGACGAATTGTCGAAATTAGGACGTGAAAACCAAAAAAGTTTTTTACTTTACACGCTTAATATGATGAGGCAGGTGGTGTTGTTGAAGGAAAACATGGTTCGATTGGTACACCTGCCGGGTGCAGAGCTTGATTTCGTAGGGAAATTCAGCAAGCATTACCGGATGGATCAAATCGATGCGGCAATCCGCCTGTTTGAGGAGGCACATTATCATATTGAGCGAAATGCCAATCCGAAGATATTATTTTTAGACGTATCTTTGCAGTTGGTTTTACTGTTTAAATATCAAACGTTCCGTCAATTGGCGGACTCAACATATATTGATCACTATGGGATGTAGCAGTTGCTCATCCGGCGGAGGGTGTGGCACTACACCGGCAGGTTGCGAGAATAACGGTGCCTGCATGACGAGCGGATGTAATAAATTGGATGTATACGATTGGCTGGCCCACATGGACATGCCAACAAATTATAAACCCTTCAATATTGTGGAGGTCAGGTTTAAAGGATCGCGGAAAGATTTCTATATCAACCACGAAAACCTGTACCTTGAAATGGGTGAAATGATAGCGGTAGAGCCAAATGCGGGTGGCTATGACATCGGGCATGTGTCTATGACGGGCGAATTGGTGCGATTGCAGCTAAAGAAGAACAACGTAGATGCTACCAGCGTAACTAAAAAAATCTACCGGAAAGTTACTGATGCGGATATCAAGAAATGGCAGGCAGCCAAGGATCTTGAGTGGGAAACCATGCACCGTGCGCGTAAGCTGGCGCTGGATTTGGGGCTATCCATGAAAATTAGTGATGTAGATTATCAAGGAGACAAATCCAAGGCTACATTTTACTATACCGCCGATGGCCGGGTGGATTTCAGGGAACTGATCAAGCGGATGGCTGAAGCATTTCGCATCCGTATCGAAATGCGGCAGATCGGAATGCGACAGGAAGCAAGTAGGCTGGGCGGTATTGGTTCGTGTGGGCGGGAGCTTTGCTGCTCCACCTGGCTTACCGATTTTAAGACGGTATCCACTTCAGCGGCACGCTATCAGAATCTTTCGCTTAATACACTCAAGCTGGCGGGGCAATGTGGAAAACTGAAATGTTGTCTCAATTATGAGTTGGATAGCTACATGGATGCCCTGAAGGACATTCCGAACAATATCGAGCGGATTGAAACGCAGCGAGGCGTCGCTTTCCTGCAGAAAACTGACATTTTTAAGAAGCTAATGTGGTTTAGTTATCCGGGAGAGGAAAACTGGATACCACTTACGACCGATCGGGTAAAGGAAATTCACCACTTGAATAAGGAAGGCGTGAAGCCTGCAGAGATTGGCGCCGTAGTACTGGAAACTCCAGAAGAAAAGCCGGTTAGCTATGATTATGAAAACGTGGTAGGGCAAGATAGTCTTACCCGTTTGGACGAGCGGAATAAGAAAAAAAGACGTTCGGGTAAAAGCAAACGGAAGCCTGAGGAGAAAAAGGCCGTTTCAAATCCATCGCGGGAAAAAAGCGCGACTGCAGGAAATAAGCAATCGGCATCGGAGAAGGACAACAAATCTGCCGAAGCAAAAACGGCAAAACCCAAAAAACGTTTCCGGGGGAATAACCGGAAAGGGAAGAATGGAGGACAGCCGCAAGCCGGGCAAAATAGTTGACGATCGATGGGCAACCGTTTGCGAATAATGAGCGTTGTGTTTGTAATGGCTCTCTCTGGGGGGGGCTGCACAGATACTGCGGTATTGGATCAAAATGTTGCCATTGTCAACCATGCTTGGCATTACGAAGATCAGCCTCAGCTCACCGCGCATATTACGGATGTGACCAGACCGTATAACATCTACCTTAACCTAAGACATACGCCCGATTACGCCTACTCCAATGTATTTGTTTTGCTGCACCAACGTCAGCCCAACGGACGTGATACGACCGAACGTCTCGAACTGACCCTTGCCGAATCCGACGGGAGGTGGTTGGGCCGGGGCAACGGAAGTGTGTATACCCATCAACACCTGATCAAGGAATCTATCCACTTTCCGGATACCGGCAATTACGTGTTTACGCTGGAACAAAATATGCGCGAAAATCCGCTGCGCGAAATTACCGATGTAGGGATTCGTGTGGAGCCTGCCAACTAAATCATTCATCTTTATTTCTATAATTATTTTTTATCTTTGATAATCAGTCTGTTGCGTTTTTGTACACTACTATGTATTGCATAGTACAAACTAAAACATATATCTTTGTATTATGATAGTAGATAACACGCAAACCCAAATGAGGAAGGGGATATTAGAATACTGTATCCTTTCCATTATCTCGCGGGGCGAGATTTATGCCTCAGACATCATCGGCGAGCTAAAGCAGGCGCGATTGCTGGTGGTAGAGGGTACTTTATATCCCTTACTTACCCGGCTTAAAAACAATGGACTGCTGAGCTACAGCTGGAAAGAATCCACATCGGGGCCTCCCCGCAAATATTACCAGATTACGCCTGCTGGGCTGGAAGTGCTCAACAAATTGGATACCACATGGGAAGAACTGGTATTCGCTGTCAGAACATCCATGGAGGGGCGTGGAGAGACATCAGACGTGAAACGTCAGACATCAGGTATCAGATCCGAGACCTCAACGGAGGGCGATATTCAAAATACATCAGAAAACGAACAATAAAAACCACAAAAAAATGAACAGGACCATCATTATCAATATAAACGGCATTGTTTTTCACATTGAAGAAGATGCTTATGAAGTGCTCCGCGCTTATATGATAGATGTCAAAAAACACTTTGGGTACACGGCAGATAGCCACGAGATTGTCGGCGACATCGAGAACCGTATTGCCGAGATGTTCAATGAGCGTATTGTGCAGGGTAAAAAAGAAGTCATCACGATGCAGGATGTCAATGATGTCATCGCCCAGATGGGAAGGGTAAGCGATTTTGAAGCTGGAGATTCCGATGAAGCGTATGCTCCGGCAGACGAAACCTATGATATTCCGCCGGTAAGCGGACAGCGTAAGCTGATGCGCGACCCGGACGACAAAGTATTCGGAGGTGTATGTAGCGGACTGGGCCACTATTTCGGTATCGAATCGCGCTGGATCCGGCTTATTCTCGTACTGCTATTTATCTTTGGAGGTACCGGGTTTCTGCTGTATATCATTCTTTGGATTGTGATGCCTTTAGCCCGTACGCGTGCCGACCGGATGGCCATGCGCGGAGAGGCGCCCAATCTGCAGAATTTCAAACGCAGTTTTCAGGAGGAGATGGAGGGCCTCCGCTCAAATTTTACGGGGGCCGAGGAAGGGCTTAAAAGAGGCTTGAACTCGGCCGGTAATTTTCTGATGAGCGCATTTATTGTCTTGGCTAAGGTCGTCGGTGTGCTTTTCATCATCGGCTTATGCGGTGGGTTAGTTGTTTTGGTCATCAGTATCATTGCTTCCTTCGGTTTCCTTGGGAGCGATACGGATATGGCCATGTTTCCGCTCAATGTCATCGAGCCGGCTTATCGCACTCCTATGCTCGTCAGCGCGCTCTTTGTCGCCATCATTCCATTCGTAGCATTGGTTGCGTTGATCATCCGTATATTGTTCAACAAATCTGCAATGGGGCAATATACCGGCTTCGCCCTGCTGGCTATCTGGCTGATTGCCGTGGGTTTCACGACAGTATATGCAGTCCGTACGGCCAACGATTTCCGGGAAGAAAGTACCGTTGTCGAAGAACGCCCGCTGGAGAAGCAACCCGTATACCACCTGTCGAAAAACGACATGACGGTTATCCGGCTGCAAAATGACTCAACCGACCGGACTTCATTGATCCGTCAGCGGGCCATCATTCGCAATCGCAACATGATGGAATGGCAAAGCCGCATGTATATGCGCATCGTGAAAGTGGATTCCACCCAACTCCCTTCCCTGACCTATGAATATTCGGCACATGGAGCGACGTATGAAGGCGCGGCCGAGCGTGCAGGCAGAATCGACTATCATTTCCAGCAGCAGGCAGACCGGCTGGTTTTCGACAGCCATTTCAACTTGACCGATGAGGATTTGATGCGTGACCAGCGGTTGTACCTTAAATTGAATATCCCCGTCGGAGCGCGGCTTATCATTGACAGGGACCTGCAACGACATATTTCGGATCTGCCCTTTAACCAGTGCGAAGATAATTACCAGTATCCCGATGGGAATCGCCCTGACAAAACCGAATGGGTGATGCTGGAGTCAGGATTGAAATGCGCGATAGCTGCGCCGGTGATCGAAGAAAACCCGGAGGCGACCGATACCACGCACATAGACAGTATAAACGTACCGGATACGGCTGCTATTAAAAATTAAATTTGGCCACTCGTGCAACTTTTTGAGACATCGTGGCGTCTTACCAGGTAAAGAATAAAGAACAACAAAATATAAAATAGCATTCTTCAGGCGTAAACAGTAGTTGCCCACTCTTTTCAGAATGACACCATTATTATTAAAAAACACAAGGTTTTTTAATGGGGAACTTTTTGCGCCAAGTATGTGAATATGAAACATGGATAATCTTATCAAAATTCTACTAGTTACCTTTTCGCTATGCTCAGCGGTATACGCTCAGGAAGCCACATTGGAGGGTACGGTAGTGGATGAACAACATATTCCGCTTGACCTGGCAACAGTCAATTTATTACAGGCGAAGGACTCAACGGTCCTAAAGACCGCTTTTCCGGATGGAAAAGGTCAATATACTTTTGCTAATGTCGCTCGGGGCGAGTACCTGGTTGCTGCGGCATTGGTGGGCTATGCCGATGCAGTGAGCCCGGTAATCCAAATTACTACGGCCGCAGGTTCACGGAATGTCGGCACATTGGTGCTTAAAAACACAAATACCGTATTGGATGAGGTATCGGTGGCGGCCCCGCAGCGGCCGTTGGTGGAGCGCAAGCCGGATATGCTGGTGGTGAATGTGGAAAATTCTACGCTTGCTGCAGGTAATACCGCCATGGATATCCTCGAACGCTCTCCGGGTGTAACTGTAGACAAAGACGACAACATTAGCCTCATGGGCAAACAGGGAGTTACCGTGATGATCGACGGCAAACAGACCTATCTGTCCGCAGAACAGCTGGCTAATTTCCTGCGAAACACAGATGGCAACACGATCAAATCCATTGAGCTGATTACCAACCCCTCATCTAAATACGACGCTTCAGGTACCGCGGGTATGATTAATATCGTGCTCAAGAAAAACCGGTTGGCGGGCACGAACGGTACATTCACGCTGGGAGCGGGCTATGGTTTTGGTCACAAAGCCAATACTTCCGTGAACCTCAACCACAAGGTAGGTGATGTCAATGTGTTCGGAACCTACAGCTACATGAATAACCGGGGAGGAAATGAATTTGATATTTTCCGTTCCATCGTGCAGGAAAATGGCAACACCGATTTTCAGCAATATACTAATTTTAATCGTAGGAATCGCAGTCACAACTACCGGGCGGGGATTGATTACAATACATCAGATCGAAATGTGCTCGGCGTCCTGTTGAGCGGATATGCGAGCGGCAATGACAACGATAATTCGAGCAATACGTTGATCGGTCGTACCCTGACCGTTCCGGACTCTACGCTGGCCACCTCGTCGATTTTCGATGGCAGCTATACCAGCTTCGCTCTGAATGTAAACAATCAATTTACCATTGATACCAATGGCAGGAAGCTGGTTGCGGACGTGGATCTGTCGCGGTTCTCGAACCACAACCGGGCGAACTACAACAATACATTCTACCTGCCTTCGGGAGTTATAAAGGATGAGCCGCTGCTGTCACGCAGCGACATGCCCACTATTATTGACATCCGGGTAGCGAAGCTAGATTATACGCATCCGATGGGCAAGAAAAATAAGGTAGAGGCCGGCTTGAAATATAGCAACGTTTCGTCAGACAACGATATGCGGTTCGAAAATCAGCAGAACGGAAGCTGGCAGAACGATGTCGGGAGAACCAATCACTTTCTGTATGAGGAACAGGTAGCGGCGGCCTATATGAATTATAGCACACAATTGGGTAAATGGGGCCTTCAAATGGGATTGCGTGGTGAATATACGGTTTCGGACGGAAATTCCATTACCCTATCCAATCGTGTCAAACGGGATTATCTGGATCTATTCCCCAGCGTTTTCATCAATTATAACATTTCTGACGATCACCAAACAGGAATTTCATACAGCAAACGGATTAATCGGCCGAACTACGGCAACCTCAATCCGTTTGAGTATTTTCTGGATCAATACACTTTTGAACAGGGGAATCCCTACCTTAGGCCGGAATATACGCACGCATTTGATGCTTCCTATACCCTGAAGCAAAAATATCACTTGAGTGTTGGCTATAACCGCACAAACGATGTGATTGCGGAGTCTATGAATCAGGATACCGTAACCAAACGTACATGGGTGACCCGTGATAACCTCGCCATGCAGGAAGTTTGGTACGCCAACCTTAACCTGCCAATAAAAGTGGCTAAATATTGGAACACCAATACCAACCTGAATGCCTTTTACATGGGATTTGAAGGACCATTGAACGGCGACTACCTGAAGCAGGGGCAATTTGCCTGGCAATTACGCAGCAACCATACGTTCAACATTTTGAGCACGTTGACAGCCGAGGCGTCTGTCAACTATCAGTCGTCATTGATATACAGCGTATACCATATCGGTGCCCAATGGTCCGTTGATGCCGGACTGAATAAATCCTTTTATAATAAGAAAGCCAATTTAAAGCTGTCCGTCAGCGATATTTTCAATACCCGTATACAGGATGTACGGACACGCTATAACAACATGAATACAGTGATCAATCAAAAAAATGAGACAAGGGTTGTGCGGCTTACCTTCACTTATAGCTTTGGGAATCTGAAAAACGGCGCCCGCCGGGAGACCCAGAGCGAGGAAAAAAGCCGTATTAATATGCCTTAGTGTGTTTGGGCATATAAATTTGTGGTTCGCCGCCGCTGATGTGAATCGGCGGCGGTTTTTTTTATCTATCCCAGATAGAATACCGTCTTTTCAATACCCAAATTTAAGCAAAATATTAGACTTATATTAATCTTATATAATAGGGGAACTATACGTATTATTACCTATAAATCCCCTAGGAATCCCCTAGAAAACCCTTAAAAAATACTTAATAATCTATGGAAAATTCATAGTGGTCTGTTGTTCATCTGCGAATTCCTTATGTTTGTCTAGTTAATGTTGTCGGACGAGTATGTTCAAAAGATCAATTGTAGTCATTTTTGTCGGTGTACTTCTTTTCTTTGGAGCTGTCAATGCGCAGGAAATACCCCGTATCGGCTCGCCTTTAGTACAGCAATACCCGAAGGCTGAATACAAAGCCGGTAATCAAAACTGGGCAGTGGCCGCGGGGAAAGATGGCATCATGTATGTAGCCAATGCAGATGGGTTGTTGGTTTTTGACGGACAATATTGGGACTTGCATTATCTCCCCAACAAAAGTACGGTCCGCAGTGTAGCGGTGGATAGTACCGGCAGAATCTATACGGGTGGACTGGCCGAATTTGGCTATTGGGAAGATACCGGAAGCGGACATATGCGGTATCATTCGATCAGCCGGTTGCTGGACCCTGAAGATGCGATACGGGATGAAATCTGGAAAATTGCCATTGACGGCAATCGTGTGCTTTTTCAATCATTTTCTACTTTATATATCTACGAAGACAATCGCTTGCAGACGGTGAAAGGTAATGGGCAGCCTTTTTTATTCCTTCATCAGGTACGGGGCAGAATATTTATTGAGTTGATTCCGGACGGAATCCACGAATTACAGGGAAATGCGTTGGTACCGGTACGGAACAAGGATATTTTGCAAAGAGCGAATGTACTCACTATGCTGCCCTTCGGTGGTGGAAAGGAGATTCTGATCGGTACCTCCAAATCCGGTCTGTTTCGGATGGATAGCGACGGCATCATCCATAAATGGGAAAATGCGGCGGACGGGTTGCTGCGGGCTGCTCAGCTTAACAATGGATTGAAAGTGCTAGATCGGTATTATGCGTTCGGAACTATTCTCCAGGGGTTGGTGATCATCGATGAACGAGGCAACATTGTACAGCATGTCCATAAAGGAAACGGTCTACAAAATAATACCGTGCTTGGTATACACGCTGATCTTCAGCAAAATATTTGGGTAGGGTTGGACAACGGTATAGATCGGATTGAAATTAACGCGCCCATTTATTATTATGCCGATAACAGTGGCAGTATCGGCACGGTCTATACCGCCCGGATTTTCGGTAACTTTATCTACCTCGGTACCAATCAAGGGTTGTTTTACAGTCGGTGGTTATCGGAGGAAGGATACCAACCGTTTTCTTTCTCTTTGGTTGAAGGATCACAGGGGCAGGTGTGGGACTTGTCGATTGTGAACGGTGAATTGCTTTGTGGCCACAACGATGGCACCTTCCGGGTGTTAGGTGATCGGCTGGAGCGTCTGTCGTCTGTGACCGGGGGTTGGGCGTTGAAGCCGTTGGTCAACCGGCCAAATACGCTTTTACAGGGAACTTATACAGGGTTGGCGGTATTTGGAAAAACCGCAAAAGGGTGGCAATTTGAAAATCGTGTAACGGGTTACAGCGATCCCACTCAATTTATAGAGCCCGTTTCGGAAACCGAAGTATGGGCCAGCGGATACAAAGGACTACGGCTCCTTTCGCTGGACAGTGCACTGCATAACGTGAAACAGGTACATGCCTACGATTCGGCGAGTGGGCTGCCCGGAAGTACGTTTGTGAATGTATTTGAATTGGGCGGCAGTCCGGTTTTTGCTACAGATAGTGGGTTTTACCGGTACGATGAAATCACAGATCGGTTTTATCGATACGATCAGCTCAATGAGCAATTGGGATCGTTTGCGTTTGCTAACAAAATCATTCGGGCAGATGCCCATCGTTATTGGTTTATCAACCGCGCACGGATGTCGTTGGTATACTTCGGTCCGAAGGGAGTTGTACAAGTAGATTCCACGCAATTTGCCGTGCTCAATGGTCGGATGATGAACTATTATGAAAGCGTTAACCGTATTGAGAACGATGTGTACTTAATTGGGCTGGACGATGGCTTTGCCATTTATCAAGCCACGGATTCGACGGTTGCAGCACCCCAGCTACCCCGCCCGTTGATCCGGACTGTCCGTAATATTACCGATAGTTTTTCGGGTAGGTGGTATAACAGCGATACGATACCAGAAATTCCCTATCGGCATAATAACCTTCGGATCAGTTATGCAACGCCTTGGTATAGTTCCATTCCGTTGCGGTATCAGTTCTACCTGAAGGGATATTCACGGACTTGGTCTGAATGGGATGAGGCGGCGCAAAAGGACTTTACCAATTTGGGGTATGGAGCCTATACGTTTCGGGTACGGGCCATGGCACCAGATGGTACCGTGTCGGGCATTACCGATTTCCGGTTTACCATTTTACCGCCTTGGTATCTTTCCTGGATAGCGATTGGTTTATATGCAGTAGGGTTTATACTTGTTTTGTTTGCAGGGCGCAATTGGTATCGCCACAAGATACGGAAGCACCGTCGGATTGTGCAGGAAAACATGACCAGGCAGCAACAGGAATTGCTTCGGAAGGAAGCGGAGGAAAATGAACAGCGTCTTATCCGGTTCAAAAACGAACAACTGGAGCAGGAGCTGGCTAGCAAGAACCGGGAATTGGCCAATTCGGCGATGAATATCGTCTACAAAAATGAGCTGCTCAACAACGTACACGATGAGTTATTGGAATTAAGAGACAATGAGGGGCGTAAGCTCTCGGGGGAGCAGCTCCGTAAAATCAATAAGATTATCGAAGATGCCCGCAGCGATGAACGCGATTGGAATGTCTTTGAAGAAAGTTTCAATGAGGCCCATGAAAATTTTTTCAAGAAGCTTAAGGCGGATTATCCGGAGCTGGTACCCAATGATTTGAAGTTGTGCGCATACCTGCGCATGAATATGAGCAGTAAGGAGATCGCTTCCTTACTCAATATTACCACGCGTGGGGTGGAGATCAGGCGGTACCGGCTGCGGAAGAAGTTAAACCTGCCCCATAGCAAAAATCTTACGGAGTTTTTGATGGAGGTGTGAGCACCCGGTTCAGCAGCATCGTCACAGGCTCATTGCGCGGTTGATCTTATTGCCCACTTCGATCAATGCTTCCGTCACCACTTTGGCATTGCCTTTTCGGTTATACCTGCTTTCGGGAAGAAATATACTTAGGCTCGCGATGACTGTACCATTTTTTTCGATGGGTACCGCGAGCCCGACGATGTGAGAAGGCGAGAGTGTGGTCACCAATCGGTCTTCCCTGATTTTTTGGAAAGCTGCATCCAGTAGCGCTTTAGTTTTGATTCCCTTCCAGATTTCGGGCTTGGGTAAGCCGATGCTAGCCGTCAACGCATCACGTTCCTTTTCAGGAAGGAAGGCGAGCAGCATCCTTCCACTGGCGGTTTCGTAAATGTCGCGTTCGGATTTGCTTCGTACTTGGAGGTCTTGGTCGGAGTTAACTGTATGTAGGATGAAGCGTTTTTGATTGCGGATAATACCCAGGATGCAGCTTTCATTTAACTTATCTGTTAGTTTTTCCATTTCGGGTTTTGCTACTTGTAGCAAATTTTGATTGTATGATAGGTCGCCCGTAAGTTGATACACCATCGGGCCAAGGCGGTAGCCTTTTTTTCGCCCAAGGTGTTCGAGGTAATTCGCATCTACCAAGGTTTTTAAGATGTTTGCGCAGGTGGGCTGGTTGAGTTCGAGACTGGCTGCGATCTCTGTGAGTGAGCATGCACGCTCTTTATGCTTGGCTACGTATTCCAGTATATTCAATGCTCTATGGATGACCTGTATCATGTGTGAAATGAATTATTTTTCAATAATAATAAATAATACCATGGAACAAGTATCCGGTTTGAAAAATTTTTATAGCCGTGATGCAGGTTATTCCCTTTGCTGAAAAACGCGTTTCCGTATTTTAAATTAAGTTGTTTGTAACAAACTTCATTTTTTTTGAAAAAGATTTGGCAAAAAGCATATTAGTTTATAATATTGCATTGTTGAATTATTATTCAATATTAATTGAGTAAAAATTAAACAATAAACCAATTTAAATTATGATACAATACATTCGACTAATTTTTTACGGATCTTTTGTCTTCGTATTGGTCCTTTCCATGCAACGGTTGGCGGCTCAGACCGGTCAACTTGAGGGAAAGGTAATTGACCAATCATCAAAAGGTCTTGAAGGGGCAACCATCCTGGTGAAGGGCACCACCGTGACGACTTTGACAGATGCGGCGGGCAACTTTCGGATGCCAGCGCCCCAGCCCGGAAGTGTACTGGTCATTTCGTCAGTTGGCTATGAGTCGCAAGAATTGACGTATGAAGGACAACGGGTATTGACCGTCACGTTGCAAGCGGACAATACGGCGCTCGATGAGGTGGTTGTTGTGGGGTATGGTACGCAGCGAAAAAGTGATTTAACAGGGAGTGTGGCTTCTGTGCGTTCCGAAGATCTGGAAAAACAGGGACCACGGATTAACTTTGTCCAATCCCTGCAAGGAGCGGCGCCGGGGTTGAATATTACGCAATCGGGCAACAGCGCTAGTTCGGGATCCATCAGTATCGATATCCGGGGTCAGAATTCGATTTCTGCAAGCAACGATCCGCTTGTTATTTTAGACGGTGTTCCGTATACCGGGGGGTTAAACTACATTGACCAGAGTACCATTGCCTCGGTAGAAATTCTGAAAGATGCGTCGTCTGCGGCTATCTACGGAGCACGCGGAGCCAATGGCGTAATTATTATCACGACTAAGAAAGGCATGACAGGCAAGCCTACCATTGCCTATGAGGGGAGCTACGGATGGAAACAGGCATACGGGATTCCACGGTTATTAACTGGGCCTGAGCATTGGGCCTTCGGTGTGGAGCGGTATGGCGAAGGACCGCTTTTGGCGGATTCCACCCGTACAACCAATTATGAGAACGGCTTATCCACCGATTGGGTAAAGGAAGCAACCCAGATCGGTAGGCAGCAGAAGCATGCAGTAACCCTTTCAGGCGGAACGGATAAATTCAACTATTTGTTTGCAGGTAATTTTTCGGGCGTTGGGGGAATCGCGAAGGGAGATGATTATCAGCAGGTAACGGGTAGGGCTAACTTGACCGTCAAACCGACGGAATGGCTGGAGATCGGGACCAATTCGCAGTATACCTTTATGGATAATTCGGGTATCGAAGTGGCATTTTCGGGTGGCGGCAGTGCACCTCATGATGCGGGAGGGCTTGGCGGGGCTTTTTTCATGAACCCACTGGTATCTCCGTATGATAAAGACGGGAATCTGGCAATCATTCCCTGGAAAGAACGTCCTACCTATCCCAACCCACTGGCTACCCGGAATGCGCAGGATGAGGATTACAACAGGCGTTTATTCAGTAATAATTTCCTCGTTGTCAAACTTCCACTGGAGGGACTTTCCTACAAACTCAATACCGGATACAGTTTCCGGTCTGCCAACCGGGATATTTTCTGGGGATCAAATACCATTGAAGGAATCCAGAATACGGGGCAAGCGTATTCAAGTGATACCAAAGAGACGGATTGGCTCATTGAGAACCTGCTGTTTTATAACCGTACGTTCGGGGCGCACCGGCTGGATGTAACCCTGCTCTACAGTTCACAGGAAAATAGGGACAACACAGCAACCTTATATGCAAGAGGTTTCCCGATCGAAGACCTGACCTGGTACCAACCGGGGTCGGCGGAGTTTATAACACCGGGCAGGAGCTTTTTGCAGGAATCCTATTTGTCACAGATGGCACGGGTATTCTATTCATTTAATGACAAGTATCTTGTTACTGCCACGGTACGTCGGGACGGTTTCTCAGCGTTTGGATCCGCAAAGAAGTTCGGGGTATTTCCTTCGATTGCGTTGGGGTGGAATATCCACCGTGAAGGGTTTATGCAGGATGTCAACTGGATTGACCAGCTGAAATTGCGTGCCACGTATGGGGAAAATGGCAACCAAGCGATTTCTGCTTATTCGACGTTGGCCAAAATGAGCAGGAGCGATTACCTGACCGGACCGGGCGGCGACCAGCAGGGAGTAGGTTATCTTCCGGGAACCATGGAGAATGAACTCCTGGGGTGGGAATCTACCCGTTCGCTTAATGTAGGTCTTGACTATGCCTTGGTTGGCGGACGCTTGTCGGGTGCACTGGATTTTTACCAATCGAACACAAGGGATTTGTTACTGAATAGGGCAATTTCACCCGTAAATGGAGTGACCAATATTCTTTCAAACATCGGCAAGGTTCAAAATACCGGGATCGAGTTGTCACTGACTTCCCGCAACATCACACACGAGCATTTTGAATGGATGACATCTCTCAATGTGAGTCATAACAAGAATAAGATATTGGACTTATATGGGGATGGAGAAGATGACGTTGCCAACAGTTGGTTTATTGGCCGCCCCATTAGCACAAATTTTGGCTATCTCTATGAAGGTGTTTGGCAATTGAACGATGATATTCCGAATTCGCATCAGCCAACCGCCAAGGCCGGCGATGTGAAAATTATGGATGCAACGGGAGATGGACAAATTACGCCTGATGATCGTACATTCATCGGTCAGCGCGCACCGAAGGTTACATTCGGCATTACTAATCAGGTAACTTACAAACAGTTCTCACTCAATATCACCGTGACCGGCCGGACGGGCATTACGCGGATCAATGAATTCTGGGATACCGATATTGTCTATGCGGATGCAATCAGAAACACATTAAAGCAGAATTGGTGGAGCCCGGATAATCCCACCAATGACTATCCTGCTAATCGGGATGGTGCAAATCCATTTGGTGTCAGGTTCTACAAGAATGCAAGCTTTATCCGGATAAACCAGATAGGTGGGACCTATGAGTTACCGGCAAAGGCGCTGGATCGCCTGAAAGTTTCGAGATGCCAGATTTCTGTCGGCCTGATAAACGGATTTACGTTTACACCGTGGAATGGGCTTGATCCCGAGTATTCGAGTCAGCGGGCCACTCCGATGGATCGCATTTATAACATTGGTTTGAACCTTACATTTTAACGCGGAAATGTTATGAAATTCAATATATTTTTTCTGACTTGTTTGTCATTTTTGCTTTTGCTGACGGGATGCAGCGAGAAGGATTTTTTGAATGAAGAATCTAGATCAACCCTTACGGCAGATCAGTTATATACCTCCCCAGAAGGTTTTGAAGTTGCACTCAACGGGTTGTACAGCATGTTTCGTGAATTCGAAAGGGGGAATGTGCCGGGCAGCGGGACGGAGACGATGATGGGGCGGGCGATCTCTGCATCAACGGATTATTTTTATTTCCCCATTGTGCGGAATCAGGAAATGCCTTGGGTACAGTGGGGAACGTATATGAACAGTGCCCGTTCTGATATTACGGCTTGGTTCAATTATTTATATCAAATTGTGCGCGCAGCGAATACCATCATTAACCGGGCGGAGTCTCCAGAGGTACAATGGGGAGGAGATGCGCAGAAGAACACTGTGATTGCAGAGGCCCGTTTGATAAGGGCTTGGTCTTACCGTCACCTTACGTATTTGTGGGGAGATGTCCCCTTGGTGACGGAAGAGATTTCCGGAAGTAATTTTGGTAACGATTGGGAGCGCACCCCCAAAGTGGAAATATATGATCAGATGGAAAGCGATCTGCTTTTTGCCGAAGAACATCTGCCGTCGGTGCAGGCAAATGCAGGGAGTACAAGCCGTGCGACTGCCCAGCATTATCTTTCTGAACTTTACCTGATAAAAGGAAGGCCTGACCTGGCGGAAGCAAAAGCCCAAGCGGCCATTGATAACCCCAATTACCACTTAATTACTGAGCGCTACGGCGTGCGGGCTGGCCAGCCGGGCGTTCCGTTTATGGATGCATTTTATGATGGAAATGCGCTTTATAGTGAAGGAAATACCGAGGTGTTATGGGCAATTCCGTTTAACAGGCAGGTGCAGGGAGGAAGCTCGAACTTGATGCGACGAGGCTGGGTATTATGGTATTGGCAAATTAAAGGGACTTCAGTAGGATTTCAAACAGGCGGTAGAGGATCGGGATGGTATGGGATAACGAAGCAGGGCCTTGATCTGTATGAAGCACAGGATGATCGGGCTTCGGAGTATGCTATTTATCGCTACGTGGTTAAAGACAATGGCGACACGGTGTTTACCACCACCGATCCGGATAAATACATGGGTGCCTTTCAGATCGGCAGTTTTCCAGAAACGGCGCCAGACAGGCCCTACAACTGGCCGTCGACCAAAAAATGGGAAGATGTATTTGAAGAAAATCTTGTGGCAGATCCGGGGTATAAAGACCAGCCTTATCTGCGGCTTGCCGAAACCTATCTACTGCTTGCCGAAGCGCAACATCTGCAAGGGAAAAATGACCTGGCAGCGGAGAATATTAACATCATACGAAGGCGTTCCCATGCTTCTACCATCAATGCCAGCCAAGTTTCCATCGATTTCATCCTGGATGAACGGGCCAGGGAACTTTTCGCAGAAGAACACCGAAGGTATACATTGCTGCGATTGGGACGTTGGCTGGACCGTACCAAACAGTATAACGATCAGTCGGGACCGTATGTAACCGAAAGGGATACACTGTATCCGATTCCGCAGGCGGTTATTGACGCAAATTTAGACAAACCATTTCCGCAGAACCCGGGCTGGTGAGTGCTGTAAGTAGAAATAACAGGTAAGGCCAATGAAAATCACAATGATCCTAACCAGCATGCTTTTATGTAAGCTATTGGCGGCCCAGGTAGATGGAGTTTATTGGGAAAAGATCGGTAAAATAAAACCCCGAAATGTAAGCGAAATAACATCAAATACTTGGTCAATTGGTGCGGAGACCATGGACCGCGGCTATACAATCTATGAGAATTGGAAATCGTATTTGGCTCCTTTGGGATTTAAGAAGTGCCGGATTCAATCAGGTTGGGCACGTACAGAACAAGAAAAAGGTGTATACGATTTCGCATGGCTTGATTCCATCGTATTCGACATGAAAAATCTGGGGGTGACGCCATGGATCAATGTTGGTTATGGCAACCCGATTTATGGAGGGGATGAGGTTGCGGAAGCAGGTGTGCCGGATACCCCTGAGTCGCTAGTGGCTTGGGATAACTGGCTCAAGGCAATGGTAAGGCGCTATAAAGGTGTTGTGCATGAGTGGGAGATTTGGAATGAGCCGAATTATCGCATTTCGGTTGATAAGTATGCAACTCTCCTTATCCGCAGTGCAGAGGTAATTAGGACGGAAGATCCGGAAAGCAAAATATTGGCTTTTGCGTTGGGTAGTGGCGTGGATTATCACTATGTGAATAAGGTGTTGAAGATCGTTGCAGCGCGGAATAAGATTTCGCTAGTCGATGAAATAACCTTTCATAGGCATCAATTTGATCCGGATGATTATAAAGCAGTTGATAGCCTCAGAAAGGTTGTTAATGGATACGACACACGCATCACAATTCGACAGGGAGAAAGTGGCGCACCTACACAAAGGAACCGTACAAGGGCACTGAATAACTACGATTGGACTGAAATATCTGCGAGTAAATGGGCGCTTAGACGTTTGTTAAATGATTTTGCCAGAGCGATTCCTTCCAGTTATTTCGGGATTATGGAAATGAAGTATCCGGAAGAGATGAATGCCAAAGGACTATTGGAATCCGATAATCAGCAACATGTTGTTCGACCTAAAATGACTTATTCCGTCTTGCAGCATTTGGCATCTATATTTGATGATTCCTTAGTCCCTTTAGCTGACTTTAGATGGAAGGCATCAGCTAATATTCCATTATCTGTGTATGCTTTTGAACAGAAAGAAACGAGCAATCATGTTATATCGATATGGTTGAGAAATGGAATCCCAAATGATTTCACTCGTAAATTTTATCAAAATTTGAATTTCCAACATATCCAATTTAAAGACCCTGTATATGTTGATATGCTGACTGGAGATGTTTTCGAAATCGACGACAAGAGTTGGAATAAGGGGGCTGAAGGTTTCAGCTTCTTTCACGTTCCGCTTTATGATTCTCCGGTGCTACTAATAGAGAAGTCATTGCTAACCATATATTAAAACTATAATGCTGATGAGAACAAAAAGCACATTGTTAACCGCTGTAAGTTTGTGTATTGCAAATTGGGGCTTAGCACAATATCCTGTAGGTCCGGATCAATACGAGTTACTGGGGGTGCTGAAAGGCAAGCCTGCTTCGGAGATCAAGTCATCCACGTGGTCTATAGGTGGAGAAACACTTGACCGGGATTACGCCGATTACCACTCTTATAGTATGTATCTGGGTGATTTAGGTGCCAAACGGATCCGGCTACAGGCAGGATGGGCGAAATGTGAGCGTGTGAAAGGTCAGTATAATTTCACCTGGCTGGATGAGATCATTGATGATGCATTGTCCAGAGGTGTTCGCCCTTGGGTGGAATTCTCCTACGGTAACCCGATATACGAAGGGGGAGGCGAACCCAAACTTGGCGGGGCACTTCCCACATCGGAAGAGGCACTTAAGGCGTGGGACGCATGGGTAACGGCATTAGTCACCCGGAATAAAAATAAAGTTATCGAATGGGAAGTATGGAATGAACCGGATTTGACGCCGAAAATCAGCGGTAAAGCTTATGCGGATTTTTACATCCGGACGGCAGAATTGGTTCGGAAAATTCAGCCGGATGCACGCTTGTTGGCGTTGGGCTATGCGGGTGTCAGCAGGGTGAATTTTCTGACCGAATTTTTCGATGTGCTGAAGGCACAGGATAAATTGGATTTGGTCGATGTGGTTACTTTTCATGGGTATCCACCCAACCCGGATGACCTTTATCCGACGATCGAAAATTTGAAGAAGGTTGTCCATGGATATGCTTCTCGTATTAAACTGATGCAAGGAGAGAACGGTTGCCCTTCTACACCGAGCAGTAACAGTGTGGGCGCATTGAGGCAGTTGGATTGGACCGAACTTAGTCAGGCCAAATATGTGGCCAGACGCTTAATGGGCGATTACGGGAGGGGTATTGAAACGAATCTATTTACGCTTAGCGATTTGCATTATCAGCAGGGAGATCATTTTTCGGGGGTGAACTCGAAAGGTTTGTTAAAGACCCACGAGGACAAAACGATTGATCGGCCGAAGATCAGCTATTTCACTGCGCAGCGGATTATGGGATACTTTAATTTGGATGAGGTGAGCCGATTGGAACCGGGCGTACTATCGGTTGGAACTACACCGAAATCTGTGTCGGCTTTCGGCTATCGCCATCTTGCTACAGGTTCGCCGGTTTATGTTTTTTGGAATCATGAAAAGAGACCTGCGGAGAGTTTCCCTCCGATGATGGAGGATATCCGGATTGATGACAAGATAAACAACCCGGTTTATGTAGACCTCATATCGGGAAATGTTTTCGCGATTCCGGCAACTGCTATCGAAACGGTTGACGGTAAACGAACGATTAAAAATATCCCGATACCTGATTATCCGATATTGGTTGCCGACCAGTCGGCAATTCCCTATCAGGAATGCAGGTAATAGATTTATAAAGTGCAGGTTCCATGAAGCAATTGGAGAACAAATTATTTTGAATGAAATGATGGGAAATGTAACAGAAGGCTACCGCCGTATCAAGCAAACGTCACTCGGGTTTGTCAACGCCATGAAAATTGGTGAAACTCCGGGTATTTACCGCAAAGAGGCCGGCGAAGGCGAGAGCTTTTATGGCTCTTATCATGCTGCCCATATTTTGGATTTATTCGGCGGGTTGGCTGAACTATCGGAATCGGACAGGCGGATATGGGCGCGAAATTTCACCAACCGGCAAACGCAGCACGGGTATTTTTCGCCCAAAGCTGAAGAACATGCCCTTCGTTTAGCGGTTAACGACCTCGAACCCTACTGGCACTATACGAGGGGTAATATCTGGGCATTGCGGGTGCTGGGCATGAAGCCGGATTTCCGTTTGGATTTCCTGGAGCCACTGCTTAGTGTGGATGCACTTTATCGCTGGGTAAAAAAATACAATTGGGCAAATTCTTGGGCAGGGGGTAATCAAGTGCTCGCGTGTGCTACCGCATTGTTTGCACTACGGGATTGGTTCGGTGAGTCGGAGGTAGATCGGATTCTAGAATACGGTATGTATCCGGCATTGGAAGAACTATTGGACGAGCAAACTGGTTTCTGGGGTACGCAATTCGGTGCAAACCTACCCAATGGGTTATTTGGAACGATTCACATCACACCGATTTATTTTGCCCAGGGTTGGCCATTGCGTGCTGCGGAGCGTAATGTGGATTCTACCTTAGCGTGCCAATTGGCCGATGGTTCGTTTTGGCCGGGGGGATCGGATTGTCCCGATTTTGACGGCGCCTATATGATGGCAAATCTTGCGGAACTCACGAACTATCGCCGGGAAGACTTGGAGTCCGCTGCGAGGCGCTATCTCCAACATGCACTGATGCACGAGGACCCACAAGGTTGCGGATGGTTGCTCCATCGTAAGGACAGCAACCCAAAAGATTGGGTGCCAAGGCCACATTGGATATGGAAGCCGGGAATGGCAGAAGCGACAGCAGAATTACGGGATGAGGATCCGGACCGTACCCACATTATGTTGGGTTCATGGTTCTATCCCTTATCCATCGCTTTGATGGCTCATATGCTGGGTGATACCGGATACGAGGGCGACTACCAGCTGAATGCACACTCATTGCATCAATGCAATGTGTTTAACGGGAACGTAACTAAGATTTGTTAAAATGAGCACAACGAGCCGGAGAACTTTTATCAAAGCAGCAGCTGTACTACCCTTAGCGGCTCAGCTGCATAACTCCACGGAAAACCGATCAAATCCGCAATCGCCGGGTGGTGAGTCAGCTACCAGAACGCTTGTCAAGATCGGCAGAATAAAACTTAAAGCCCCCTCGGAATTTGCTAGCTCACCATTTGGTATCGGCTGTGAAACGTTGGATCGCGATTTATGGAAACCAAGTGAAGTATATCCCTGGATAAAGTCTTTACCGGTGAAGTGGGCAAGGCTACAGACCGGATGGGAGCGGGTCGAAAAAATCAAGGGAACCTACGATTGGGGCTGGTTGGATGAGAGTGTGGATGGTTTGGTCAACGTAGGAATCAACCCATTTTTCAATGTGGGGTACGGTAACCCACACTACAGTGGCGGCGGTGTTGGCTTTCATCCGATGAATGATACCAAGGCATTATCAGGGTGGAAGAACTTTGTACGCCTGTTGGTGGAACGTTACCGCGACCGGATTACGCATTATGAAATCTGGAATGAACCCAACCTCGGCGGTTTTTGGAAACCGGATGCTCCAGACCCGGCTAAATACGTAGCATTGGTTAGGGAAACCGCATCGCTGATCCGTGAAGGGCATCGGGAAGCGGTGATCGTTGGTGGAGTGGTTTCCCGATTACCCCAAACCTATATCAGGCAGCTATTCGAAGAAGGGATTGCAGAGCATATCGATATCTTTTCTTTTCATCCTTATACGACTGTTCCCGAGCATTACAATGCGCGTATCCAAGCGCTCCAAAAGCTGGCTCTTCAATATAAACCGACTCTTCAAATCTGGCAGGGGGAGAACGGATACCCCTCGCAGCCCGGAAGCACGGGTTTTTCCGGTGAAGGCCCATGGACCGAAAATATTCAGGCGAAAAATATGCTTCGGCGGCTACTCACTGATTGCTCGCTGGGCCTTCCGATGACACTTTGGTTCTTAATCGTCGACATTCACGATTATCCCAAAGGATCTGGAAAAGTCAACTACAAAGGTGTGCTACGGGCAAAGCCGGAAATATCGCCAAAACCCGCTTACCATGCACTTCAACATCTTGGCAGTGTCGTCCATGGTCATATAGAAACAAGGAATGCCATCCTGCAAGCTATGCAGGCCAGTCAGCCTTTTACAGAAGCTGATTACCGTGCGTTCGGCAACGGGGAGAAAGAGAGTCTTTCCAATTTCCAGGCAGCGCTGTTTAACACAGATATGGGACCGGCATTGGCCTATTGGAATACCGAGAAGGCAGCAGATACGCTGGAAGATAAAGCACAAATTCATTTGATGTTATGGGATTGGGAGACCAACGGAATCCATGAACCTGTACTTGTTGATCCATTTACGGGCGCCATTTACGAGTTGGGCAGCTCCTCGCGAATGAATGACGATGACAAGTGGAGGATTAGCCAGGAAGTGCAGGTCTTTCAATTTATTCCTTTGCGCGACTATCCGCTGTTGATCATGGAGAAAGGAAATGTTGTATGAAATCAGAAAAAATATATGCTTACCTCTCAACGGTAATCATCTTCGTAGCTATTGTGGCAGGCACCCGGCCCAAACTACCGAAGCTTTTCCTTATCGGTGATTCAATTTCTATTCAATACGGGCCTTATTTGCAGGAATACGTGAACGGAATTGCCGAACTGGAACGAAAGGAAGATGACGGCAGTGCTGAAAAAAACCTGGACGTACCTACGGGAGCAAATGGTGGCGACTCCCGTATGGTATTGGCTTATCTGAGAAAGAAAATAGCCGATCGAGATTTTAAACCGGATTACGTGTTGTTAAATTGTGGGTTGCACGATATAAAACGTGACATCAACGGCAGTGGAACGCAAGTCGATTCTGCCACATATCGCCAGAACTTGCTTGCTATTCACAACCTTTTGGCCATGCATGACATCCAATTGATCTGGATGAGAACCACGATGGTCATTGATTCGGTGCATAATCAGCGATCGAATGCATTTAAGCGGTATGCCGCCGACCTGGATGCATTCAACCGAATTGCGGATGAGGTCTGTGCAGCAAAAAAAATTCCCGTTATCGACCTGTATAGCCTGTCCGTTGCATTGGGAAGAGAAGAGGTCATTGACCATGTCCACTACCAAGTCCCCGCACGCATGGCACAGGCGGGGTACATTGCTGGATTTTTACAAAATTATTTGACGAAACGATGAACACCCTCCAACCACTCGATTATACCGCGATAGCTATTTACATGGTCATGATGGCCGGCATCGGAATTTTTCTAGGCAAATACATCAAAAATGTGGGTGATTATTTCAAGGGTGGGAATGCCATTCCCTGGATATCCGGCGCCATCAGTAACTTCATGACGAAATTCAGTACGTTCATCTTCGTGGCGTATGCGGGCATTGCGTACAGCGATGGGATCATTGCGCTTACATTGATCTGGAGTACGGTATTGCCGGCGTTGCTGGGTGTGGCATTCTTCGCCAAACGTTGGCGCCGGGCAGGCGTGATTACTCCGGTGGAATACTTGGAAACACGCTTTAACGCACCGGTTCGGCAGATACTTTCGTGGGGAGGTGTTCTTTTCAAATTGTTGGACAATATGGTACGGTTGTATGCGTTAGGACTGTTTCTCAAGGCGGCAACTCCGCTGAGTCTGGAGGCCTGTATTCTGATATGTGGCGTGATTGTGGCTCTCTATACCGTCATCGGCGGTTTATGGGCGGTAGTGGTTACCGATGTTGTACAATTTATCATCCTGATTGTCGCTACCTTGATACTTGTGCCCCTTACCATTCAGGCCGGTGGAGGTTTACAAACGATCATGGATACCATTCCCGATCATTTCAATTGGTTCAATGGTGCGAAGGGTACCCCCCTGTTTGTCATGGTGTATTATGTAATGATTTTGATCAAATACAGTGGTAACTGGACATTCATTCAGCGGTTTTACAGTGTTCGTGATGAAAAAGCCAGTCAAAAGCAGGCGGCACTTACTGCGGTGTTTTTCTTTATTTTTCCGGTCATTTTTCTATTTCCATCGCTGGCGGCACGAGTCATTATCCCGAATTTGGAAAATCCGGAAATGGCTTATGTCAGTGTATGCCTGGAGCTGCTTCCGCATGGCATCATGGGATTGATGGTCGCCGCCATGTTTGCGGCAACGATGTCCGTACTTAGCGGTGAATACAATGTCACGGCGGGGGTGCTTACCAAAGATATCTACCAGCGGTTGTTTAATGCGAGTGCAACGGACAAGGAATTGCTGTGGGTAGGACGCGTGATGACGTTTTTATTAGGGGCCGTCATCACGGTGGGAGCATTGTACATCGGTGGTTTTGGGGGGGCCTTTGAGGCGAATAAATTGTTTACCGGATTGTTCGCTATTCCGATGACCATTCCGTTGGTACTGGGTATTGCCCTGAAACGGCCCCAGCCATGGGGGGCATTGGCGACGCTCGGACTGGGTGTGGTATTGGGTTTGGCGTTGAATACCATTCCTTCTTTATCTTGGGAGTTGGCTACACTGATCGAAATTATGGCCTGCACAGGGGTGTTTTTACTTTCAGGCTACATAGGGAGCAGTACCGCGGCTTACCAACAGCGTATTAAGGCCTTCTTCCGGAAGCTAGCTACGCCACTTACAGAAGCCGAGAAACCCAAAGAAAATTGGGAATTTCAACGTTCGATGAATCGACTTTATGCCTTTGCCCTTGGGCTTACCGGCATATTATTTATGACAATGAGCGTGCCTTCCTTCCAAGACACCAGTGGACGATTTTCCTTTGGTGCTGGTATCGGATGTGCCGTGCTGGCGTTAGTGCTGTGGTTTTACAATCGAGACAACTATCAAAAAACAATAGGAAAGAGTGAAAAAAAAGAATATGAATCAGTTGAACGATAAAGTGGTATTCCTGACGGGGGCGTCGTCAGGAATAGGAGCTGCGGTGCAGCAGTTACTGTTGGCACAGGGGGCTAAGGTGTTTTCCATGAGCAGGCGGCAGGTGATATCCGAATGGCCAAATCACCAAACATTTGCCGGAGACGTAAGCAGCGAACAAGATGTCGAGGAAGCCTTCCGGAGATGTAAAGAGGCATTCGGCGGAGTTGATGTACTGATCAATAACGCGGGTTCAGGCTTACCGACTCCTGATTTGGCCGATACAACTGTAGAAACATTCGAACAGATGGTGGGCACAAACATGCGTGGTGTATTTCTCTGCAGCCGGGCAGCCGTGCGGATGATGAAACCAATAGGTAAAGGACATATTCTCAATCTGATTTCCATGGCCGGACAACGTACAAACCCCAATGCACCGTTGTATTGTGCATCCAAATTTGGTGCGCGGGGATTAAGCAGCGGTTTTGCTGATCAAGTGCTGAAGTTGGGCATTAAAGTGACAGATGTAAACCCCGGACCTGTGGATAGCGACTATTGGGGCGACCGGAAGGTACCCCGGGAGAAGTTTTTAAAGATAGGAGATGTGGCAAAGATCATTCTCTTTGTATTGAGCCAGCCGGAGGATCTGGTCATCCGGGAAATTAATTTTGATAACATGAAGTTTTTAGCAGGATAATACGTGATGGGAACACTGTCAAAAGATAACTTTTCGGTGAATGGGACGAAGTATCCTGTTCCGATAACTGAGATGCGTGAACGGTATCTCCAATTATTTTCAGGAGCAATTAACGATGTATTGCGTTTCAACTATAAGATGCACGCCACGAGCTTGCCAGCCAGCTACCGCCCACTTCGGGAAGAAATGAAGATGGTGGGTCAGGCGTTTACGATCAAAGGCGGACCGGATATCACTACCGACGGCGAGTTTGAACTGCGGGCAGAAATGCTAGAAGCACTGCACGAAGATTCTGTGGTGATTTGGGATTGCACCGGCGATACGGTTACTTCTCAATGGGGCGAAGTGATGACGATGGCCGCACGTAAGGCCGGTTGCCGTGGTGCGTTGATTAATGGAATCCGCGATACGCAGTCAATTTTGGATCAAGGGTTTCCGGTCTTCTATCAGTACAAATCCAATACGGGTATGCTTGGACGTTTCCGGATGTATTACTACCAGAAACCCGTATTGATCGGAGAAATCATTATTAAACCCGGTGATTGGATTTTCGGCGATATCGATGGCGTGATCGCTATTCCTGCAGCTATTGCCTATGATGTACTTGTGGCAGCAGAGGCCATCAAGGTTAAAGAAGTGGACATCAAGGCGATGGTAGAAAGCGGCTTGAAACCTACAGAAGTGGTAAAGCGGGGTGGGTATTTTTAACAGCAGAGCAATGGAAACTAATGATGATAAAAAAGAGGTGTTTACGGGTGTGGATCATCCGGCGCTGGCCGCGGACAATGTAGACCGTTTGGCGGATTGGTATTGTGATGTACTCGGATATCAAAAGCATTTCCGGCATGATAAACCTGTTTGGATACTCCGCGCGGCAGATGGAACGTTGTTGGAAATCATGCCCAAAGATGATACGGTGCGACCTGAACGGACAACTTGGACTCCGGGATGGTCTCACTTGGCGATACGGGTCGAAAGCATTGACAAAGCCATTACCTACCTGGATGGGAAGGCGGTAAAATGGGGGGGCGATGTGATGCCCGCTATTGGAGGCGGACGCGTACGCAATTTGGTCGATCCGGAGGGAAACCTGTTACAGATTCTAGAAAGAAACTTTTGAATGGAAATGACAGCAGCATATTACGAAGGAAACAAACAATTTACCGTAAAACCCTTAGCAGACTTACCGCCGTTGGAAGCAGGAACGGTGCGTTTGAATGTGGCTTATTGTGGCATCTGCGGTACCGATGTGCATATTTATCATGGAACCATGGACCAGCGGGTGCAAATCCCACAAGTGATTGGTCATGAGGTATCGGGTGTCGTCAGTGAGGTTGGACCGGAAGTAACCGGCTTCCAGGTGGGCGAAGCGGTTACCGTCCGCCCGTTGCAACCCGGAAAAGCAACTGCGTTCGACAACGGATACACCCATATCGGCAAGAACTTAAAATTCATCGGAATTGACACCCCGGGCGGTATGCAAGCGTCTTGGGTGGTGCCGGCTTATACGCTCCATAAATTGCCTGGCAGCGTGTCACTCAAACAAGCCGCACTCATTGAGCCTTTGGCCGTTGCTTGCCATGACGTGCGTTTAAGTGCGTTGAAATCGGGTGACCGGGCGGTAGTGCTTGGCGGCGGTCCCATCGGTGTACTGGTTGCCTTGGTTGCTCGCCATCAAGGCGCCGAAGTGCTTGTCTCCGAGGTCAACCCCCATCGGTTGGAGCTTATCCAGTCTTTGGGATTTGAAATCGTTAATCCGATGATGGAAAACGTGGTGGACCGGGTTGCGCAATTCACGGCAGATGCGATGGCAGATGTCGTGTTTGAAGTATCGGGCGTAGCGGCGGCCGTAGATACCATGACTCAATTGTTGAGGGTGCGCGGCAGGGCGGTGATGGTAGCAATCCATGGTCAACCTAAACCTGTACGGCTGTTTGATTTTTTTTGGAAAGAGCTGCAGTTAGTGGGGGCGAGGGTTTACGAACCGGAAGATTTTGAAATGGCGATTGCGTTGGTCGACTCGGGTAAGTTGCCGCTAACCCGTATAATTACAGAAGTGCTGCCGTTAACCGATATTCAACAAGCGTTTGAACGAATCGATGATAACCCGTCAGGAATGAAATATTTGTTGCACTGTAATGAACAAATCCAGTGATATCAGGATGGATAATCTATCTTGTTTCCTTAGCCGTGATGAAAGACAGCGCATCGTAACGGGAGGCAATGCGATAGATGCCTTTCGGCAAGCGCTCCGTAGCCGGGTATTGGATCGCATCCGGTACCCCGGGTTGCCGCAACCCGGGGACGGAACGGCATGGTGGTATTTCACCTTTGAATACCTATCCGATGCGGCCATGTTGCATGCGATTGAAAAAAATGAGCCAACAGCAGAGTGGCTTCGGGAGGTAACGCTCTCCATTGCACGGCGTCCTGTTAGCGAGTGGGTGGGCCCATGGTTTAGGGATCACAGCGAACCTTACCTGGGTCATTTGGAAACCGCCCATGTCTGTTGGGGGGTAGCGAGTGTGTTGGATTTGGCCGCTTCGGTGTTTACAGCGTCTGAGTACGATGAGGTGAAGCGGATGCTGATCGAAAAAGGTGTGATCCTTTGCGAGCGTTGGCTGTCAAAACATACCCACTTGGCAAACTGGCGGGGCATCGTACTGGCCGGAGTACTTGTGTCTTCTGCGGTGTTGGGCGATAAGAAGCGGTTGGCCGCTTATGTTCCCCATATGAAAGCGTGCTTGGCGGCATTTCAGCCGGATGGATCTTACGCGGAGTCGTTGCAATATGGCAACTATTTAATGCTGGCGCTCAGTTTGGTTTATGAATCGTTGGTGAGGTTATTTCCGGATTATGCAGCTACGATCGGTATAGATTCCTATGCGAAGGGCATGCCTTGGGTTGCTTCCAGTATGTTATATGCGAAACCGTTATCAGGTTGGGGTACAGAACCACGGGCCAGAGCGATTAATTTTAACGACAGTGCCGCTATTTTCAGACCTTCAGGAGATGTTTTATTGCACATTGCCTGTCGGCAGCAGCAACACAACCCGGTCCTCGCCGGACTGGCGGGTTATCTCTTTCAGGCGTATTATTCAACCAATCCTTACCAAGAGCCGCATCACTTGGCAAGTTTCGGGTTTATCAACGATTGGGGATTTCTTACCTTACCGTTACTTACTAATACAGCAAAGCCTGTATCCCCGGCAGAAGCGGGCTTGCCGCTTACTGCTTCCTTTGAGAATGGTAATACGTTTATCCGGGACGCTTGGGACGGGAAAACAGTCATCGCCATCCAGGGCGGAGCGGAGCCTTTACACGGGCCGGGTCATTTACACGGTGACGTGAATAGCTTTATGATGGTATATAATCAAGAGCGGTTATTGGTCGATCCCGGTCATAGTTGTTATCGCAATTTAGTCCACGGACTTGAGAGCAGCAGTCAAACGCATAATACCTGTACATTTCTGATTGAAGCGAATGGAATAGGTTTACAGGAGGACCTTACGAAAACGAAGCTACTGGAACAGCAGAGCATCTTAAACAAGCGTTGGATAATAGATGGTGTTGTCGGCAAACCGGTTACTCGGGGCAACCGACGGTTGATTACCGAGCGAGTCGGTGCGGTGACCATTGTTGGATCGGAGGCTGCTGCGCTTTACGGCGAACCGATTACGGAATTTTCCCGTTTTTGGATCAGTGCGGGGAGCCATGTAGTCTTTGTCGTTGATAGGATTCGGTCAGAAATACCTGTACGGACCTGCTGGAATTGGGTGGTCAACAACCGGGATGGATTGGCTGACGTAACAATCAAGGACCGGGAACTGACGGTACAACGGCCATTAGCGGGGCTGAAAATACATCAAGGCGGTGGCGCCGTACCCATCGGACCAATATATGGATACGCCCATGATGCGTATCACCCGGAACCTGCCCGGACGGGTGAAGGGAAGCCCGGAAGCGGGTTAATTTATCGCGCCATTGAACCTGATGCGCAAACTGACCGGATTGCTGTACATGTATTGGTTATGGACGAACTGACTCGACTGGAGGATTGGAGATTGATTGGGGAAAAGGGGGAGTACCGTGCAACCGGTCGTATGGAAAATTGGTCGCTGACAATAAATCCCCACAATCAGGAATTTTTTTCCTTAATGGATTTAACTGAAAATCGTTGTTGGCAGTTGGATCAAACAGGTGGGAATTATCGGCTTAAATAAAACAAGTTATCCAAAATAAGTCGACCTTATTTTTAAGAGCGATGGTAGAATTTGGAATTATCCTATCTTTGCAGACATCTGCAAACAATACCTGTATTGGATTAACTGAACAACACAATGAAGAAAGCATACATTTTTCCCGGACAAGGAGCCCAATTTGTAGGCATGGGTAAAGAGCTGTACGATCACAGTGAAGAAACAAAATTCCTTTTTGAACAGGCCAATGAGATTTTAGGCTTCCGCATTACGGATGTGATGTTTGAAGGAACCGACGAGGATTTAAAGCAGACTAACGTAACCCAACCGGCTATTTTTCTTCATTCGGTAATTCTAGCCAAAGCCTTAGGCAAAGCTTTTCATCCTCAGATGGTCGCAGGGCATTCATTGGGCGAGTTTTCAGCCCTGGTAGCAGCGGGAGCATTGAGCTTTGAGGACGGCTTGCAATTGGTGGCTGCCCGCGCAAATGCCATGCAGAAGGCTACTGAAATCCAACCATCCACGATGGCTGCTATCCTCGGACTCGACGATTTCACGGTGGAAGACGTCTGTCAGCGTGTCAGCGATGTGGTGGTACCCGCTAATTACAACTGTCCGGGACAGCTGGTCATATCGGGGACGATTGCGGGCGTTGAAAAAGCATGTGAGCTATTGCTGGAAGCCGGTGCTAAACGGGCACTTAAACTCAATGTGGGAGGCGCCTTCCATTCTCCGTTGATGGAGGCAGCCCGGGTGGAGTTGCAGGCTGCAATTGAAGCCGTGGAAATCCAAGAACCGGTATGTCCCGTGTATCAAAATATCGATGCAAAGCCATATACAGATTCAGTTGCTATCAAGCGGAACCTGATTGAGCAGCTTACAGGACCTGTACGTTGGACCCAAACGATCCTCCACATGATTGAAGGAGGCGCCACCTCGTTTACCGAGGTAGGGCCGGGTAATGTGTTACAGGGGTTGGTGAAGAAAATAAATCGGCAAATGGAAACCGCGGCGGCTGTTTTATAAGCCAAAAGCGGCTTTTACCTGATCTACGTAGTCCAATTTCTCCCAAGTGAATAATTCGACTTCTTTAGAAGTCGTTTCACCATTGCTGTTTTCAAACGTTTTGGTTACGGTACGGGGTTCACGTCCCATGTGGCCATACGCTGCAGTCTCCGAATAGATGGGATTGCGTAGTTTCAGTCGCGTCTCAATACCATAGGGCGTCATATCGAACAACTCATGGATTTTGCGGGCGATTTCACCGTCTGACAGTGCGACTTTGGACGTACCGTAGGTGTTGACATAGATACCTATGGGATCTTTCACCCCGATGGCGTAGGATATCTGTACCAACAGCTCATCTGCCACACCTGCTGCGACCAGGTTTTTGGCAATGTGCCGGGTTGCGTATGCAGCCGAACGGTCTACTTTGGATGGGTCTTTCCCTGAGAAAGCACCTCCTCCATGACCGCCTTTACCTCCATACGTATCAACAATAATTTTTCTCCCCGTCAGCCCGGTATCACCGTGAGGACCACCAATGACAAACTTGCCGGTTGGGTTGATGTGATATTTGATGTCGTCTGTGAACAGATGCTGTAGTTCAGATTTTAACTGGGATTTTACCCGGGGAACCAGGATGTTGATCACATCCGACTTGATCTTTGCCAGCATCGCTTCCTCGGCATCGAAGTCGTCATGTTGGGTGGATACAACAATGGCATCGATACGGATGGGCTTGTGGTTGTCGTCATATTCGAGCGTTACCTGCGCTTTTGAATCCGGTCGGAGGTACGTGATTTCCTTATTTTCTCGGCGCAAGGCGGCCAGCTCATACAGCAACCGGTGTGCGAGATCCAACGCTAATGGCATGAGGTTTTCGGTTTCATTACTGGCGTATCCAAACATAATACCTTGGTCGCCCGCACCTTGCTCTTGTTTCTCTTTGCGGTCTACTCCTTGGTTAATATCAGGCGATTGTTCATGGATGGCCGATAGAATGCCGCACGAATTGGCTTCAAACATATATTCGGATTTGGTATATCCGATGCGTTCGATGACCGCGCGCGCGATCTTGGGTACATCCAGGTATATTTTGGATTTAACCTCTCCGGCTAATACTACCTGTCCGGTGGTCACCAGCGTTTCGATAGCTACACGGGAGTCGGCATCCCAAGCGAGGAAATTGTCGATAAGCGCATCGGAAATTTGATCGGCAATCTTGTCGGGATGTCCTTCCGAAACGGATTCTGATGTAAATAAATAAGGCATGTTGCTATGTAATTTCGGCAACAAAGCTACGATACTTTTGTCGTTTTCAAAATGGAGACCACGGCCTTATATTAAATTTATATAAAATATCACAGCAGAAAGCAGTTTATATGGATAATGCTATACATTTGCAAGGATAAACAGGTTCCTATGAAGGGCGTTGGGAAGAAGAAACGTGTTTTATTTGTCGTCAATCCGATATCGGGTGGCAAAAAGAAGAAGGGGTTTGAAAGGCGGGCCCGCGAGGGGCTCGATGCAGATTTGTACGATGCGCAATTTACGTATAGCGAATATGCAGGCCATGCAAATCAATTGGGAAAGGAAGCTGTAAAGGACGGTTTTGATCTCGTGGTGGCCGTGGGGGGGGACGGAACCATCAACGAAATTGCGTCGGCATTAAATGGGACAAAGACGGCCTTGGGAATTATCCCCGAAGGGTCTGGCAATGGGCTGGCTTTGTATCTTGGAATCCCGCTTAACGAGCGTGCGGCAGTGCGGCGGCTGAACCGGTTTGAAACCATTACCATCGATAGCGGGACAATCAACGGGCTGGCTTTTTTCAATATGGCAGGCATCGGCTTTGACGCGTCGGTAAGTGACCGGTTTGCCAATGACAACATTCGTGGTCCGATCGGCTATCTAAAAGCTGTGTTAAGTGAAATCAGTACCTATAAGCCGAAACGTTACGTGTTGGATATCGATGGGAAGATTTTTGAACGGGAGGCATTTATGATCAGTGTGGCCAATTCGCCGCAATACGGAAACAATGCGTACGTCGCTCCGCAGGCTTCCGTGACAGATGGGGCACTGGATGTTTGCATTATCCATAAATTTCCTTTATACACCATTCCGATGATGTTGTTTCATTTATTCAACAAAACAGCCGATCAATCGGAATATGTAGAGATTGTACCGGGTAAAAAGATTCGTATCGAAAGAGATACCGCAGACTCAGTGCACGTGGATGGGGAACCCAAAGAAATGGGCGCGACATTAGATATTACCGTAAACCCCGATACGCTACGCATACTCTGCTGAAGGGATTATCCGCAAACGAAAAACAATTTATTGATAAAAGCACCGTTTAGTAAAGGATATGACCTTCCCTGTCAATGCGGGTTGCATAAGGCGTTTAAAGAATAAGTTATTTTGAATGAAGAAAAAACAGCGATACAGTGGCATCGTATATTCGACGGATGAGACCTTCGCTTATCAGGAGGCAAACAGTGACGAAACGGAGACGTTGCCTAATCATAAGCAACAGCTGCGGGTGATGTTGAACAAAAAGATGCGTGGAGGTAAAACAGTGACATTGGTAACGGGTTTTGTGGGCACCGTGGATGATCTGGACGCCCTCGGAAAAAAGCTAAAGCAAAAATGTGGGGTAGGAGGTAGTACAAAAGATGGAGAAATTATCATCCAAGGAGATTTTAAGCAACGTATTCTGCAATTGCTTAGCGATGAAGGATATCGGGTTAAACTTGCCGGCGGATAGAAAAGGATCGTGTTTTTTGATTAAATTGTTGACAACTAGTTGTTTAATAGAGGTTAAGACGGCGGTTAGCAGAATCAATAAATGTAAAATTGTCATTTATGCGTTGCTAAAACCTATTTATTTTGAATGTTTAATTTGCAATTACAAAAAAAAATAGTTTTCATTGTGCAGAAATTGCTTTGTGATTACAATAGCATTGAATATTAGGGTGTGCTGATGCTGCTGCTGCGCATTCCTTAAACTTAAGAAGTTACTAAACAATTATTGACGGGGGACATTTTGTTTTTACTTTAAAATACTATATTTGCTTTAGCCATTTTTGTGGCTGGCAACGGATTAAATTGTACAAATTACTTAAAAATCATAATTAACAACATTAAAATCTAAAAATTCAAAAAGATGGCAAACGCACCAAAAACAAGCACAATTAAAACGGAGAAGAGCAACTCAACATCCAATGTTTTTGCAAGTCTGGCAATTATTATCTGTTTCGTTATCGGAGCATTGGTTTGGAGATATATCATGGGTGACCCGAATAATTTCGTGGATGGAAACCCTGAAAATCGTCCAGTGGAAGGCAACTACTTAGGGATGGTATACCACGCAGGGTATGTGGTTCCTGTGTTGTTGGGATTGTTCTTGATGGTATGGGTTTTTGCAGTTGAGCGCTTTATCGTAATCGGTCGGGCTTCCGGAAAAGGTAACGTAGGCAATTTCGTGCGGAAAATCCAGTCTCTTATTGGCGGAGGCAACATTGATTCAGCCATCTCAGAATGTGACAAACAGCAAGGTTCGGTAGCGAACGTGATCAAAGCTGGTTTGTTGAAATACAAAGATGTATCTGCAAATCCCAGCCTCGATACGGAGCAAGCAACGGTTGCTATCCAGAAGGAAATTGAAGAAGCTACTGCATTGGAAATGCCCATGCTTGAGAAGAACCTTACCATTATGGCTACGCTGGTATCCATCGGTACATTGACCGGTCTGTTGGGTACAGTAACAGGGATGATCAAAGCGTTCTCGGCACTGGCTACTGGTGGCACCCCCGATTCAGCACAATTGGCAAACGGTATTTCGGAAGCATTGATTAACACGGCAACGGGTATTGCTACTTCTGCCATCGCTGTTGTATTTTACAACATCTTTACTTCAAAGATCGACACGTTGACCTACTCAATCGATGAGGCGGGGTTTTCCATCGTCCAAACGTATGCAGCTTCGCATAAATAAAAATTAATTCCGGCGATTTATGGAAAGCCGGTGGATGATGCATCTATAAGTAAAGATAAAAAGAAACACATATGCCAAGGGTTAAAGTAAAGAGAGCCAGTACGACAATAGACATGACGGCCATGTGCGATGTGTCTTTTCTACTGCTCACATTTTTTATATTGACGGCTACGGCCCGGCAACCCGAGCCGTTGCAGGTAGATACACCCGCGTCGGTTACGCAGGTTAAAGTACCTGACGACGATTTGGGACTGATTACGGTTGGCGACGGGGGGAAAATTTTCTTCGGCGTGGTGAATCGCAATGCGCGGACTAGGATGCTGGAGCTTATGTCGGAAAAGTACTCGATTCCGTTCACACCGGAAGAAAAGGCTCAATTTTCGACAATCGAGACGTTCGGCGTGCCAATGGGTAACTTAAAGCAACTGATTAACATGGGGCCGAACGACCGGGTGAAGCCGGGACTTCAACCTGGGATTCCTACCGATTCTACCGATGCGCTAAGCAACGAACTGTTTCATTGGATTTACTCAGCGCGTGTGGCAACCAAAGAGCTGAAAAATACTGAGATGAGGGTTTCGATTAAAGGGGATGCGGATGAGAAATACCCGGAAATCAAAAAAGTAATCGATGTATTGCAAAGCCAAAAGGTGAATAAGTTCAGCTTGATTACCAGTCTCCGTGCGGGAGAAGAATTGTAAGGCAATACGGTTTAACAGTAAAGAAAATAAGAAATGGCAGAATTAAATACCGGCGGTAAGCAGCAGCCGAGAGTGGACTTGACAGCCATGGTAGACTTGGCCTTCCTCTTGATCACCTTTTTCATGCTTACAACGTCGATCAACAAGCCCAATGCCATGGATGTGGCGATGCCGGATAAGAATGAAGAGGATCCGGAGGACCGACTGGAGGTGGCTGATACCCGGACGTTGACGCTGTTGCTCGGCAGCAACAACAAGATTGAGTGGTATCATGGCGATTATAGCAATCCCATTGAAGGGCCCGAAATCGTCGACTACGGTAAAGAGGGCATTCGGCCCATCTTAATGAAAAAGATGGAGCAGGTAAAGCAACAGACCGGGAAAGACTTAATCATAGTGTTACGCCCCAGTGAAAAATCTACGCATCGCAATTTGGTAGACATATTGGATGAAATGAATATCATTAAGGCGCCAATCTATATGATCGGTACGATCAGCGATCCGGAAATTGAAGTATTGCAACGGGATAACCTGTATAATGATTGATGAATAACCACAGAATACGATAGCTATGATAGGTTCAAAATTGGATATTTTTAAGAAAGAATGGCTCGATGTGGTGTTTGACGGTCGTAACAAGGCTTACGGGGCATACCAGCTCCGTAAGTTGTCACCCAAAGCTACCAATATCGGGTTGTTTTCGGCGTCCATTGCGTTTGTACTGCTTCTGTTATCACCTGCAATAGCGAGGTGGATGGGAATAGACTTAGGTAGTAGCGAGCCGACAGAACAAATTATTGAAACTGAGGTGGTGCTTTCCGAACCACCACCCGTGAATGAAGAGGAGCCACCTCCGCCCCCACCGGTCGAGCCACCTCCGCCTCGGGTAGACCAGGTGCGTATGCCTGAACCGAAAGTGGTACCGGCGGAACAGGTACAGGATGAGGAACCTCCTACGGTTGAACAGCTTAAGCTGGCGGATCCGGGATCAAAAACCATAGAAGGGGATCCGAATGCGGAAATCCGGATAGATTTGCCGGTTGGTGAAGGTGAGGTGGATGCGGAAGTAACCGAATCCTCAAGTGATCAGATCTTCCAATCGGTGGAGGTGCAGCCTCAACCTCCTGGTGGCATGAAGTCGTTCATGGAATGGATTGCCAAAAATTACGATTATCCGCAAGCGGCCATTGAAGCCGGTGTGAATGGGCAGGTGCAGGTGTCTTTCGTTGTGGAACGGGATGGCAGCCTAACGGACATTAAGGTGGTTAGGGACCTGAAATACGGTACGGGAGAGGCAGCAGCAAAGCTGTTGTCCAAAGCAGCGAAGTGGAGCCCTGGTGTGCAGAACGGCCGCCCGGTGCGGGTAGCGTATACATTGCCTATACGACTTAACCTTCAACAATAAGGCGAGGCTTGGCATTGAAACAGCATCAACAAAAAGCAAATGGCAGACAGAAATCGCCCACCAAGCGGTTTCTGTCTGTTTTGGGACTCTTCATGTTCGGCGTTTATTTCGCTTTGGGATTGGCAATTATTTTTTGGAAGGATTTTCCGCTTCAGTTGGATAAAACCCTGCGGACATTATTTGGCGTATTACTCGTTGTTTATTCTTTCTTTCGGTTTGTGCGGCTTTGGCAAAACCGGTAGAATGTGAGTGGGTTTGATTTTTTGTAAAAAATTGGTTATTTTTTCATAACCGTGAAAAAATTAGTATTATTACAGCTCGTTTTTGTTGGAATGACTGCTTTTTGGTCTTGTGATAATACACAGCCAAAGCGGGCTCAAACGATTGTGAGCGGAAAAGTGAAGGTGATAACGGACGAAACGCTGCTCCCGGTTATGGAAGAACAGGTGGCGGTATTTGAGCATTTATACGATCGCACAGAAGTGGATATGACGAGTGCTCAGGAAAACCAGATCATCAACAAACTCTTGAATGGGGAAGTGGAAGTGGCTGTGTTGACGAGACAACTGACAGCGCGGGAAAATGAGTTCTTTAAAAAGCGTAAATTCACACCTCGCGTGTATCGGTTTGCAATCGATGCGGTAGCTGTGGTTGTAAATAAGCAGGTTTCAGATTCGGTGATCACGCTGGATCATCTAGTTAAAATCATGCGCGGCGAGGAAACGGGAGCGGCTTTGAATAGATTGGTGTTTGATAACCCCAATTCGAGCACAGTAAGATTTTTGAAAGAAATAGCGGGTGTGGATTCTTTGCCCCCTAGTGGTGTGTATGCATTGAAGTCAAATCTCGATGTGTTGAAATATGTGTATGAAACACCTCAATCCGTGGGCGTGGTTGGCGTTAGCTGGATTGTGAGACCTGACAATGAAACGAAGAAGTATGTGGAAGGAATTAAGGTCCTGGCCATAAAGGGTCGCGATGGTGAACCGGCAGGTAGCGGTTATTACAAGCCTTCACAATCTAATTTGGCAGACAGTTTATATGCACTGGCCCGGCCGGTTTACATTATCAACGCGGAACCGCGCAAAAGTTTAGGCATGGGGTTTGCAGCCCACCTGACCGGTGAATCCGGTCAGCGGGTGATTCTGAAAGCTGGCTTATTGCCGGATAGTATACCACCAAGAGAGTTGATTATTAGAGAGTAAATAAAAAGTTAAAACTAAATAAGATGAACATGATGAAGAAAGCAATGATATGGGGTATATCCCTTGCTTTTGTGGTTACAGGGGTGCGTGCGCAGAGTTTGGACGATGCAAAGAAGGCGATTGATGCGGAGCAGTTTGCCCAAGCTAGAACAATGCTGGAGACGCTTGTGAAGAACAAGCCGAAGGACGGAGAAAACTATTTTTATTTAGGGCTTGTATACTTACATAATGAGCATTTGGATTCGGCCTTGACCGTTTTTGACCAAGGGATTGCAGCCGATCCGAAAAACAACCTGAATACAGTCGGAAAAGGTATTGTGGATCTCTATAAAGAGGACGCCAACGCTGCGGCCACCAAGTTTGCTGCGGCGACCGAGAAGCTTAAGCGCAGGGATTACCTGGAATTATACCACATCGGACGTGCTTATATCGATGCTCCTGAGCCGAATTACCAAAAGGCAGTGGAATACCTGGATCAAGCGAAGGCGAAGAACGCCGAAGACCCCTTGATTCCTTTGGCGTTGGGCGATGCTTATATGGGATTGGGGAATGCAAGTAAAGCCTATGTAGGATATCGGGATGCAGCCAATCTGGATAATACGCTTACCCGCGCCCGTGTGCAAATGCAGGTAATTACCCGGGGATCGCACGCTTGGCAAGAAGCAATTGATGGATTGAAGCAGATTGCGGCTGACGTGCCGGATTATGCACCGACTTACCGTGAATTGGCAGAAACCTATCACGCTTGGGCGAATACCGCCACCACCATTGACGATTACAATGCCCGGAATAAAGAAGCGGTCGAGTTTTATAAGCAGTATATGGATAAGACCGACTATACGGTAGATTCTCGCATCCGTTATGCCGACTTCCTGGTATACGTAAAAGATTATACCGAATTGCAGGTGCAGGCAGCGGAATTGGCGCAGTTAGAAGATGTAAATCCGAAGATCTTGCGTTACCTTGGATATTCAGCCTATGAGAATAAGCAGTATCAGGAAAGTAAGGATGCGTTGGATAAACTGTTTACCCGTATGGAAGCCGAGCGTATCATTCCACGGGATTATTTACACCTGGGGTTGGCTGATATAAAGCTCGCCACGCAAAATAACCCGACGGATGCTACGTTATTCGATACGGGTATTGAACAATTGAAGAAAGCAGTTGCTGCTGACTCGTCCATAGCGGATGACTTGAACGATGTGGGTAAGGAGTTATTTACTGCCAAGAAATTTTTAGACGCTTCCAAAGTGTTTGAAATAGCAGCTTATACACCCACTTCACGGAATTTCATTTACGATAACTTCTATTTGGGATACTCCGCGTATTATGCCGTTGCAACAAAACCCGTAGCCCAACGCGGAGAAGCTGAAACTGCCTTGTTGCATAAAGCCGATACAGCCTTTGGGGTGGTTATTGAGAAGGCCCCTACCACACAGGATGCTTACCTGTTCCGTGCGAATGTCAACAATTTGCTGGATGATACCGAAAATCCAAAAGGATTGGCAGAACCTTATTTCTTGAAGTATATTGAAATGGTAAAAGAAGGCGGGGATGCTGAAATCCAAAAGAATAAGAGCAAGCTTGTCGATGCGTATAGTACCATTGCGGTGGTTAGTGTGAAGCGGGGCGATTATCAAAAAGGTAGGGATTTGATTGGTGAAATCCTTAAGCTTGATCCGGAAAATGCATGGGCTAAGCAAACGTTGCAGTATTTGGAACAAGAGTCTGCAGCATCTACGGGTGCAGCAACCGGGCAGTAGCATAGCATTTATTTTTATAGATTCAGTAAAGCGCTAATTTTAAAATTAGCGCTTTTTTTTTTAGTTTTGACGCGTCTTACGATTATGTATATGGAATCAGAAGTATTGAGTACACCAGCGGATTATTTGCCGATTCTTATTCAATTTGGCGTAGCTACTTTGTTTTCTGTGGGTGTGATTTTACTGACTCATTTTATTGGGCCAAAAGTGAAAACGGCTACCAAGTTGGGGTCATTCGAATCTGGGGTTGAAGTCGTCGGGAATGCCAGGCAACCCTTTTCCATTAAGTACTTTATTGTTGCCATATTGTTTGTGATCTTTGACATTGAGGTCATCTTTATGTATCCTTGGGCCGTCAACTTTCGGGAATTCGGGTTGTCTGGACTGATCGAAATGTTTGTGTTTATGGCGCTGCTGCTTCTGGGCTTTATCTATGTCATCAAAAAGCGGGTGTTGGAGTGGGATTAAGTTTGTTAGAACGTTTCTAAATAATATAAATAGCCGGATTAGAGGGCAATATATTGTAAATTTGTACCCATCGGTCTATAACTGATGGGTTTTTGTTTTAGATAGGTAAGGGGTTAGTAATGAGTGATATAAAATTGGCGGAAGCTCCCCCGGGGATTCAAGGGTCTGGTTTTTTCGCAACATCGTTGGATAAGGCTATTGGCCTGGCAAGGGCCAATTCGCTTTGGCCGTTGCCATTTGCGACTTCATGTTGCGGTATTGAATTTATGGCTACGATGGCTGCTACGTACGATGCGGGTCGATTCGGGATGGAGCGTAACAGTTTTTCGCCGCGGCAAGCTGATATGCTCATGGTGATGGGTACCATTGCCAAGAAGATGGGGCCCGTGCTACGGCAGGTCTATTCGCAAATGGCGGAACCTCGCTGGGTAATCGCTGTAGGGGCGTGTGCATCCAGTGGGGGAATATTTGATACGTATTCCGTATTGCAGGGCATAGATGAGATCATTCCCGTAGATGTATACGTGCCGGGATGTCCTCCAAGGCCGGAAGCCATCCTTGATGGAGTGATGCGACTGCAGGAAATTGTAAAAGACGAACCATTAAACAGGAGGCAAACGCCAGAATATAAGGCGTTGCTGGAGAAATACGGATTCAATACCAATGGCTAAGCTGAGTAACGAAAGCATCATCGCACGCCTTAACTCCCGGTTTGAAGGGCGATTCAATCAATTGGACGAGTCCTATGGTTTGCTGACCCTGGAAGTGGGCAAAGGGGATATTTTAGACGTTCTCGAGTTTTTGAAGTCGGACGGAGAGTTGCAGTTTGGATATCTCACCGATATCACCGCAGTTCATTATCCGGATCTTCCAAAGGAATTTGCCGTAGTTTATCACCTGCACAGTTTGGTGAACAGCATACGGATCCGGATCAAGGTCTTTTTGGAAGGCAGTTATCCGGCGATTCCAACGGCTACTGTGCTTTGGAATGGCGCAAACTGGATGGAACGGGAGACGTATGATTTCTTCGGAATCCAGTTCGTTGGACATCCCGATCTGCGTAGAATATTGAATGTAGACGATATGGAGGTATTCCCCATGCGTAAAGAGTATCCCCTGGAAGATCCCAATCGCGTGGATAAAAAGGATTATTTCTTCGGAAGGTAAGCGGTATCAGTATGAGTGATTCAATCAGTAAGATTACGAACAATAAGCCGATTTTTGTAGACAATGATCCACAGGACGAATTGTTTACGCTCAATCTGGGGCCGACTCACCCGGCTACACACGGTGTGTTCCAAAATGTGCTGCAGGTGGACGGCGAGCGCATCATCAGTGGCGTGTCTACCATCGGATATATTCACCGCGCTTTTGAGAAGATAGCGGAACACCGTGCCTATTACCAAATTACCACACTGACCGACCGGCTCAACTATTGTTCGTCGCCCATTAATAACATGGGATGGCACATGACGGTAGAAAAGCTCCTGGAGATTGAACTTCCGAAACGGGTGCAGTATATGCGGGTGATCATCATGGAGTTATCCCGTATAGCCGACCATATTATCTGTAACGGTATTTTGGGGGTAGATACCGGCACATTTGCCGGTTTCATCCCGATGATGGTGAAGCGGGAATTTATTTACGAGATTTTTGAGGAGATTTGCGGTGCGCGCCTGACGACAAATATTGGCCGTATTGGAGGGTTTGAAAGGGATTTCAATGAGACGGCATTTTCGAAAATCAAGCAATTTGCAAAGGAATTTCCAGCAGTACTGAAGGAATTTGAAGCATTGCTTGAGCGGAACCGGATTTTTATAGAACGGACTGCCGGTGTGGCGGCCGTTGATCCTGAAACAGCCCTGAGCTATAGCTGGAGCGGCCCCATCCTCCGGGCTACGGGAATCGACTATGATGTGAGGGCCAACGAGCCGTATTCATCTTACGAGGAATTTGATTTTGAAGTACCCGTTGGAACCAACGGCGATGTATACGATCGCTTTTTAGTACGTAACAGTGAGATGTGGCAGAGTCTGCGGATCATTGACCAAGCCTTAGCAAAGATTGAAAAGGAACCAGAAGGCATATTTCATGCGGATGTCCCAGACTTCTACCTGCCACCGAAAGAGGAGGTGTATAACAATATGGAAGCATTGATTTACCATTTCAAGATTGTCATGGGAGAAATAGACGCTCCGAAAAAGGAATTATATCATTGTGTGGAAGGGGCCAACGGAGAGTTGGGCTTCTACCTGATCAGTGACGGAGGTAGGTCGCCTTATCGTTTGCATTTCCGTAGGCCTTCATTTATCAACTATCAAATGTATGCGCCTATGAGCAGCGGGATGCTGCTGTCGGATGCCATTATCAACATGAGTAGTTTAAATGTTATAGCAGGAGAACTGGATGCTTAGTGTGAAACATAACGAACCGGTGGAGTTCGCGGAAGACCTGCTCGGCAAATTTGCCGAGATTGTAGCACGTTATCCGGAAGGACGGCAAAAATCAGCCTTGTTACCGGTGTTGCACGAGGTGCAGGCAGTATATGGTTGGCTAAGTGTACCGGCAATGGATCGCGTGGCTGCTTATCTCGGGATTGAACCTATCGAGGTATATGAAGTAGCCACATTTTATACCATGTTTTTCCTGCGGCCGCAGGGGAAGTATGCATTGGAAGTATGCCGTACGGGGCCTTGTTGTTTGGTGGGAGCCGAGCGGATCATGAAGCATCTCGAAAGCCGACTGGGTGTGAAGGAAGGCGAGGTGACGCCTGACGGGCTGTTCAGCTGGCGGGGTGTGGAATGTCTGGCAGCCTGTGGCTACGGCCCGGTTCTACAGATCGGTCCGGAGTATACGTTTTACGAAAACCTTACCGAGGAAAGCGTAGACAAATTAATTGATGAACTAAAAGAAAAAGCAGTAGCTATTGGCTGATAGCCGATAGCTGATAGCGAATTGTTATGGCTCGTAAGTTACTGTTGACACATATCGACGTCCCGGGAATTCAGGCGTTTGATGTATACCGTCAGAAAGGGGGGTACCGGGCTGTGGAGAAAGCCTTGAAGACGCTTACCCCGGATGAGGTGGTGGATGAAGTGAAGAAATCTGGACTTAGGGGGCGCGGCGGGGCTGGTTTCCCCACGGGGATGAAGTGGAGCTTCTTGGCCAAGCCTGAGGGCGTACCGCGTTACCTGGTATGCAATGCCGATGAGTCAGAACCGGGAACGTTTAAAGACCGCTACCTAATGACACACATTCCCCATGCGTTGATCGAAGGAATGATTGTGGCCAGCTATGCGCTGGGTGCAAATACTTCGTATATCTACGTGCGTGGAGAAATGATGCCCCAAGTGCGTATTCTCGAAAGAGCAATTGCGGAAGCGAGGCAGGCGGGATTTCTCGGTAAGAACATATTAGGTGTGGGCTATGACCTGGAGCTGTATGTGCAACCCGGCGGTGGGGCCTATATCTGTGGCGAAGAGACGGCGTTGTTGGAATCGTTGGAAGGCAAGCGGGGCAATCCGCGGATAAAACCTCCGTTCCCCGCCGTGTCTGGACTTTACAATTGCCCAACGGTGGTTAATAACGTTGAGTCGATAGCAGCCACCGTACCCATCATCAACGATGGAGGCGAGGAATATGCCAAGATCGGCATCGAACGCAGCACAGGAACGAAGCTCATTTCTGCGGGCGGTAATTTGAATAACCCCGGCGTATATGAAATTGAGCTGGGATTGCCCGTTGAAGAATTTATTTATTCGGATGAATATTGCGGTGGCATTGCAAACGGTAAGCGATTAAAGGCGGTTGTGGCGGGAGGATCTTCGGTTCCCATTCTGCCTGCGAATCTGATTCTGAAAACGTTGAAAGGCGAATCGCGTTTAATGACGTATGAATCGTTGGCTGACGGCGGATTTCAAAGCGGCACGATGTTAGGATCGGGCGGGTTTATTGCCTTTGACGAAGATCAATGCATCGTACGCAATACATGGAATTTCACCCGCTTTTACCACCACGAAAGCTGTGGGCAGTGCTCTCCCTGCCGCGAGGGCACAGGTTGGATGGAAAAAGTGTTACATAAAATTGAACATGGGCATGGCTCGTTCAGCGACATCGATTTGCTGGTAGATGTGTCCAAGAAAATTGAAGGAAACACCATTTGCCCGCTTGGTGATGCGGCCGCATGGCCGGTAGCCAGTGCGATCCGCCATTTCAGGGATGAGTTTGAGTGGCATATCACCAACGGCCAAGAGGCACAGGCACGTAATTTCGGATTAGCTCATTATGCGGATCCGCTGGAACCGGTGGTGTGAGAATTAGGTAAGACGGGATTAGAAGGAGGAAGTTAACAGGGCTGAATGCCGATGGCTGACGGCCGAGAGCAAATAAAGATGGCGGAAGACGTAAAATTTAAGGTAAGCATCGATGGTATTCCGGTGGAAGTGTCACCGGGAACGACGATATTGAATGCCGCGCGTCAGATCGGCGGCGATATCGTGCCTCCTGCAATGTGCTATTATTCCAAGCTGCAAGGCAGTGGAGGAAAATGCCGGACATGCCTCGTGAAAGTAAGCAAAGGATCGGAAAAAGACCCACGCCCTATGCCCAAACTGGTGGCCTCATGCCGCACGACGGTTATGGACGGAATGGAAGTACAGAACATTACTTCGCCCGAGGTCATGGAGGCACGTAAAGGGGTGGTGGAGATGTTACTCATCAACCACCCGTTGGATTGTCCGATTTGTGATCAGGCGGGCGAATGCCACTTACAGGATTTGAGTTACCAGCATGGTTTAGCCAGTACGCGTTACGAGTTTGAGCGAAGAACTTTTGACAAGATCGATATTGGAGATAAGGTCCAGTTGCACATGACCCGTTGCATACTCTGCTATCGGTGCGTATTTGTGGCCGATCAGCTTACCCCGCAACGTGTGCATGGGATACTTGGCCGCGGTGATGCAGCCGAAATATCAACCTATATCGAAAATGCAATTGATAACGAATTTTCAGGTAATGTAATTGATGTTTGTCCGGTAGGTGCATTGACCGATAAGACCTTCCGCTTTAAAAATCGGGTGTGGTTTACCAAACCGGTGGAAGCACATCGCGACTGCCCGACATGCAGCGGTAAGGTGACGCTGTGGTATAAAGGTGAAGAAGTACTACGGGTAACGGCCCGAAAGGATGAGTATGGGGAGGTTGAGGCGTTTATTTGCAATACGTGCCGCTTTGACAAGAAAGCTACTTCGGATTGGACCATCGAAGGTCCACGTGACGTGAAACCTACCTCGGTCATTTCATTAAATCACTACGATGAACTGGCGCCGCCTCCGGTAGTGAAGAAGAGCCTCTCGTTGCAGGAAGCAAATAAGGATCAGTTTGAACGTGCTAAGGAACTGCTTTAACGATTTTAAAAGCGATGGAATCAGCGTTATTGTTAGAAAAAACGATTTTGGTGGTAGTGGTGTTTGCTATTACCCTGTTTATTGCCATGTACTCCACATTAGTGGAGCGTAAGGTGGCAGGTTTTATGCAAGCCCGGTTCGGTCCGGATCGTGCAGGACCCTTTGGTTTGCTGCAACCCTTGGCCGATGGGGGTAAATTTTTCTTCAAGGAAGAGATTATTCCAGCCGGAGCACACAAGGCTTTGTTTATTGCTGGACCGACGATTGCCATGTTTACGGCTTGTATCAGCAGTGCGGTGATACCATGGGGACAGGAATTGACCATCGGTGAGAAGGTGTTTACGTTGCAGGTTGCCGATATAAATGTTGGGGTGCTTTACATATTTGGGGTCGTTGCGCTGGGTGTATATGGCATCATGATCGGTGGCTGGGCCTCCAATAACAAATATGCATTGATGGGGGCTGTGCGTGCTGCTTCGCAAAGTATCAGCTACGAAATTGGTATGGGACTTTCGCTGATAGCCTTGCTGATGATAACCGGCACACTTTCGTTGAAGGAGATCGTTGCACAGCAGGAAGGCTTTGTTAACTGGAATATCTGGGTACAACCGCTGGGCTTCCTGATTTTTCTCGTGTGTGCGTTTGCTGAATGTAACCGGGTGCCCTTTGACTTAGCAGAATGCGAAACGGAGCTGATAGGTGGTTACAATGTGGAATACTCTTCCATGAAACTGGCCTTTTATATGTTTGCCGAATATATCAATATGTTTGTGTCATCATCGTTGATGGCGGCTTTATACTTCGGCGGGTATAATTTTCCGTTTATGTATGATCTGGGGTTGTCTCAGAATTGGATTACCATTATCGGCGTGTTAGTGTTTTTTGCGAAGATACTTGCATTCATCTTTTTCTTCATGTGGATCCGATGGACTGTACCCCGTTTTCGTTATGACCAATTGATGCGGTTGGGATGGAAGATTTTAATACCTTTGGCGGTGGCTAATATCGTATTGACGGGTATTGCGACCATCGTGAAAGACACCTATTTTTAATTTGGATTCGGGAGAGAGACTATGCAATCATTAAGTAATCGGAAGAAAGTGCTAGAACAGAAGCCCATGAATTTTTGGGAACGGATGTACTTGCCCGCGATTGTCCGTGGGCTTGGCATCACGATTAAGTATTTTTTCCAGCCGAAAGCTACTTATAAGTATCCCGAAGTGCAACGACCCTATTCGAAAAACTTCCGTGGCCAGCATTCGCTTAAACGAGATGAGGAAGGGCGCGAACGGTGTACCGCATGTGGATTATGTGCACTTTCATGCCCTGCGGAGGCCATTACGATGATCTCTGCCGAGCGGCAGAAAGGGGAAGAGAACCTTTATCGGGAAGAGAAATACGCTGCGGTGTACGAAATCAATATGCTGCGGTGTATCTTTTGCGGACTTTGTGAAGAGGCTTGCCCTAAAGAGGCTATTTTCCTTGATGGATCGCATGTGCCACCTGAACAGTTACGTAAGGATTTTATCTATGGCAAAGACAAATTGGTGGAACCCCGGTTTGACTATAAAAAGGAGCAAAAAACGATAGCCTGATGAGTGTTTTTTATTTTGTAGCCTTTCTGTCGATTTTTTTTGCATTGATGACCATCTTTGCCAAAAGCCCAGTTCACAGTGTATTATATTTGGTTATTACCTTTTTCACCTTTACTGTACATTATATTTTGCTGAATGCCCAGTTTCTCGCCATCGTCAACTTCATTGTATACATGGGAGCCATCATGGTGCTTTTCCTTTTCGTGCTCATGCTGCTTAACCTGAACAAGGATACAGAACCACTTAAATCCAATTTGGTTAAGGTGATGGGTGTGATTGCCGGTTTGTGCTTGTTGGTGACATTGGCGGGCTCCTTCCGGGTGCTGGAGGTGACCGGTCCGGATGCTGTGGGAAATACGGAAATAGGCTTAGTAGGCAATCTAGGGAAAGTGCTGTTTAGCGAATTTTTACTCCCATTTGAAATTTCTTCAATTTTGTTATTGACCGCTATGGTAGGGGCGGTGTTACTGGCCAAAAACGATCCAAAAAACGCATAAATGGAGACTATCGTACAAGAGATACAGGGTGTTCCGCTAAATCACTATATCCTGTTTTGCAGCCTAATTTTTACCATTGGAGTTATTGGCGTACTTATTCGCCGCAATGTCATCATCATCATGATGTCTATCGAATTAATGCTAAATTCGGTGAATTTGCTGTTGACGGCCTTTTCCGCACACAGCGGAGATGCCTCGGGACAGGTATTCGTGTTTTTCATTATGGCATTGGCCGCAGCTGAAGTGGCGGTCGGTTTGGCGATTATTGTGATGGTTTATCGCAATACACGATCGGTCGATATCAACGCATTGAATCGGCTGCGGGGATAATGATGACGAATTTGTTGTTGAATTTGAAGATTTGAACTATTAAATAGCATGATAGATTTAGTATGGTTGATCCCATTGCTGCCGTTGGTCGGATTTTTGGTCAATGGACTCGGTAGGAATGTATTGCCAAAGTCATTGGTTAGTTTCATCGGGTGTGGGGTGGTATTGATTGCTTTCCTGCTGAGTTGCGGTGTGTTTTCTACCGTTTACGCGGCCAGACAAGCGGGAGAGGTCGCTGCGTTCACACAGCCGGTTTTTGACTGGATCAGTGCCGGTAACCTACAGGTTTCACTTTCTTTTTTGGTGGATCCGCTGAGTGCCGTCATGCTGCTTATTGTCACAGGCATCGGTTTCCTCATTCACGTATATTCCATCGGATACATGCAGCAAGATGCTGGGTTTGCAAAGTTTTTCGCTTACCTAAACTTGTTCATATTCTTTATGTTGCTGTTGGTGCTGGGGTCAAATTACATTGTGATGTTCATCGGTTGGGAAGGTGTGGGACTTTGTTCATACCTGTTGATCGGCTTTTGGTTCAAAAATTCTTCCTATGCCTCCGCTGCCAAGAAAGCTTTTGTGATGAACCGTATCGGTGATCTGGGATTCCTCATCGCGGTGTTTCTGATATTTGCTACGTTTGGTACCTTTGAATTTACGGGCGTATTTCCGCAGGCAGCTAAGATGGTCACGGGTGACACCACCTTGTTGTTGATTACGTTATTGCTCTTCGTCGCGGCAACGGGTAAATCGGCTCAGATTCCGTTGTTTACCTGGTTGCCGGATGCGATGGCGGGTCCCACACCGGTATCAGCGTTAATCCACGCCGCAACCATGGTGACGGCGGGTATTTACATGATTGCACGCTCTAATATCCTCTTTACGTTGTCACCGATTACACTGCAAGTGGTGGCAGCCATCGGCATCTGCACAGCTTTATTGGCCGCGGCTATCGCCGTCACCCAGAATGACATCAAGAAGGTATTGGCTTATTCCACGGTTTCGCAATTGGGTTATATGTTTTTGGGATTGGGGGTCGGGGCATTTACCGGTGCGTTTTTCCATGTAATTACCCATGCATTTTTTAAGGCATTGTTGTTTTTAGGGGCCGGTTCGGTTATCCACGCGATGAGCGACGAGCAGGATATGCGGAGTATGGGTGGATTGAAAAAACACTTGCCGGTGACCTACTTGACTATGCTGATCGGAACAATTGCTATTGCCGGTATCCCACCGCTTTCAGGCTTTTTCTCTAAAGACGAAATCCTGGCTCATGCGTTTGCTCATAGCAAACTGTTATGGATACTCGGGTTCATCGGAGCGCTGTTTACAGCCTTTTATATGTTCCGTATGTTATTTCTCACTTTCTTCGGCCGATTCCGAGGTACATCGGAACAAGAAAAACACCTGCATGAATCACCTGCTACGATGACGGTTCCGTTGATCGTATTGGCCGTGTTGGCTGCAATAGGCGGCTTACTCAATGTACCGTCGGCATTGGGGGGGGGGCATGCGCTGGCTAACTTCCTTGCTCCGGTATTTGCGGATTCGGTTGCTAAAACCGGGGAATTTCATTTGGAGCACAGCACCGAATATGTCTTGATGGGGATATCTGCATTGGCGGCCGTGGTCATGGCTGTGGTCGCGTATCGGTTATATGTGTCAAAGGCAGTGGTACCCGATCCCGACGAGGTGCCCCGCGGTTGGTTAGCCAAGCTTTCTTATCGCAAGTTTTATGTGGATGAGTTATATGATGCCTTGGTAGTACGGCCGTTGAATGCGCTATCCGTATTCTTCTACCGTACGGTGGATAAGGGAGGGATTGATGGTATCGTTGATGGCATAGGGAAGGCTGCGGGTGAGTCGAGCAAAGGAATCCGTTTGCTGCAGAGTGGGAACGTGGGTTTCTATATTTTTATGATGGTCATTGGGGTAATCGCGCTCTTGGCCTACGGTATTTTTAACGGTTAATCGAGACGAAGTTATATCGCGTACATGGACAATCTATTTATACTTTTATTACTTCCAGTCCTTGGAGCAATTGTGCTCGCTTTTGTAAATCAGGTAAAGTCGGCTCGACAATTCGCGTTGGCGGTGTCTTTGGTTTCACTGGGACTTACGATTCCGTTCCTATTGAATTTTGTGCCCGATGCCAGTATCCAATTTGAACAGCAATTTGCATGGATACCTGCGTTGGGTATCCATTTCCATATTGGTATCGATGGTATTAGCTTACCATTGGTGTTGTTGACCAATGGGTTGATTCCCTTAATTATTCTGTCGGCGTTCAGCTATGATTATAAAGGTGGCTTTTACGCGCTAATATTGTTTATGCAGGCGGGCTTATTGCTGGTTTTTACCGCGCTGGATGCTTTCGCATTTTATGTAGGTTGGGAGATCGCCTTAATACCGATTTATTTTATCTGCGCACTGTGGGGCGGAGAAAACCGGATTCGTGTAAACCTTAAATTCTTTGTTTACACATTTTTGGGAAGCTTGTTGATGTTGATTGCCATCATCTATTTACACCTACAGGTGCCATCAGGTGATTATGAGTTGACGTCATTTTATCAGCTTACCTTGGACTCCGGTACACAACGGTGGGTTTTCTGGGCATTTTTTCTTGCGTTTGCCATTAAGATGCCAATTTTCCCATTCCACACATGGCAGCCAGACACCTATACAGAAGCGCCAACTGCAGGTACCATGCTATTGGCAGGGATTATGCTTAAAATGGGAGTATATGGAGTGATCCGCTGGCTGATTCCAATAGCACCACTTGGTTTTGCGGCTTATGGGCAATTGGCGCTTATCTTATGTGTGATTGGTGTGGTTTATGCGTCCATTATTGCCTTCAAGCAACAGGATGTGAAGCGCTTGGTGGCCTATTCTTCCATTGCACACGTAGGGCTTATCGGTGCAGGAGTTTTTGCATGGAATGTACAGGGTTTACAGGGGGCAATGATTCAGATGATCAATCACGGCATCAGCGTAGTAGGTCTCTTTTTTGTGCTGGATATCGTTGCCCGAAGGTTAGGGACACGCGAAATGCAGGCTATGGGAGGAATTGCCAAGACAGCGCCTGTGCTGGCGATTGTGTTTTTGGTGATTGTAATGGGGGCCGTGGGATTACCGTTGACCAATGGGTTCGTCGGGGAATTTTTGTTGTTGATGGGAGTATATCACTATGGCATTTGGTATGCCGTTTTTGGAGGGCTCACCTTGATATTGGGAGCGGTTTACATGTTACGCATGTATCAAAAAGTGATGCTTGGTGATTCGAATGCGCAGACCTCTAATTTTTTGGATATTAACCGAACGGAATGGCTGGTATTGACTGTTATCGTGGTGTTAGTGATCGGTATCGGTATATATCCCAAGCCGTTGTTACATATCTCCGAAGCAGCCGTTACGGAGCTGGTTGAAAAGGTAAATTTGATAAATAACTAGTAAACGTAGTCAGATCCGACGGTTATTGAACCGGACGGGAGTTAAGATAAACAAACATGAGTGCAATCATTACGCTGTCTTTGTTGGCCATATTGGTGCTGTATTTGGGATTGTTCAAAGCCCGGCGTGCACTGCTGCCGGTATCTTTATTGGGATTGGTGAGTACGTTGGTGTTGTATGGCATCCAATGGGATGGACAAGCTGTGCCTTTATACAGTGGAATGGTGCTTTTTGACCATTATGCAGTTGCATTTTCGGTATTGTGCGTGTTAATAACTGCACTGGTTTTATTGCTTTCAAAAAATTATTTCGACGCGGGCAGCACCCATGTGGCAGAGTATTATGCGCTGATCCTGTTCTCTCTGACAGGAGCTTTATTGGTGGTGTCATTTCATAATTTAGCTATGCTGTTCATTGGTATAGAAATCATGTCTGTGGCATTATATATACTTGCGGGTATCCGGAAAAAGGATTTTGCCTCAAACGAAGCAGCGTTGAAGTATTTTCTGATGGGGGCTTTTTCTACCGGTTTTCTGCTGTTTGGTATAGCACTGCTGTACGGTGCCAGCGGTTCTTTTGATCTGGCGGCAATTAAGGATTATGTGGTTTCCAATCCACACACGGTTTCTCCCTTATTATATGGAGGTATATTGCTGTTAATCGTGGGGCTAGCTTTTAAGGTAGGCGCAGCGCCTTTCCATTTTTGGACGCCCGATGTTTACGATGGCGCTCCCATACTGATTACCACATTTATGAGTACAGTCGTCAAGACGGCTGCATTCGCGGGATTCCTCCGTTTGTTTTATTCCTGTTTCGTTCCGCTGCAGGATTTTTGGATACCTGTGTTGTTGATCATGGCAGTCGTTACGTTGTTCATTGGCAACATTACAGCACTTATACAGCAAAGCTTTAAACGAATGCTGGCCTATTCAAGCATTTCGCATGCGGGATATATGCTATTTGCCATTATCGCCGCTGGTCCTTCTTCTGCTGAGGCTGTGCTTGTGTATGTCGGAGCCTACTCGTTGGCATCCGTGGTTGCTTTCGGTGTCCTTATCTTGGTAAAGCGAACAACGGGAAGTGATCATTTTGAGGCTTTTAATGGCTTGGCTAAGAAAAACCCTTACCTCTCGCTGGCGCTTGCCATCGCTATGTTGTCGTTAGCAGGAATACCACTTACAGCTGGTTTTATCGGTAAATTTATGATGTTTTCCAGCGTATTGGCCGATTACCACGTTTTATTGGTTGTTTTGGCTGTGGTGAATGCTGCGATAGGTATTTTCTATTATTTCCGTGTTATCGTGGCTATGTACTTTAAACCGCTAGACCGCGACCAAATAGTTGTCAACGGCTATTACAAAACGGTATTGACAGTGGCAATTTTGGTTACGTTATTGCTTGGGGTATATCCCGCATGGATAACCGGATTAATATAGTGGTGTACTGTTAGGAGAGTTGATTCCGTAATATTTTCTCAAGTTTGTGATGTAAGTCATTGGGTCGAAAAGGTTTGCCCAAGTAATCATCAAACCCGAGTAATTTGATGTTGGCAATAATTTCGTCTGAGACGGAAGCAGTTAATGCGAGAATGTGAACCCGGGATTTTGAGGGATCTTGAAGCGAGCGAATGTATGCAGTTGCCTCGATACCGTTCATGACCGGCATATGAAGATCCATCAAAATAACGTCGTAAGCGTGCTGCGCTAGTTTGTCGATGGTTTCCTGGCCATTCGCGGCGGTATCCGGTTCAATCTCCCATTTGGCAAATAATTTTTTCATGAATAGGATGCTCATCTGATTGTCTTCTGCTAACAGGACACGAAGGCCTTTCAAGCTTTCCTTACTGATTGCCCGGCTGTTCGGTGTGGAAAGGGGGCGCTGCAAAGTCAAATTCCGGTGGTATTTCTTGTAGACGATATCGAAATAAAATGAGGAACCCATATTTTGGGTGCTTTTCAGATGAATGGCACTTCCGTGAAGATTGACCAAGTGCTTGACGATGGCTAATCCCAACCCCGTTCCGCCAAATTTTCGGGAGATATTTCGAGAAGCTTGGATAAAAGGTTCAAATATAGCAGTTTGTTGGTCAGTAGCTATTCCGATGCCTGTATCTTCGACTGAAAAATGTATGGTCGCCTGATTGTCCTCGTCATTTATAAGCTGACAGGAAACTTTGATACCGCCCACTTCGGTAAACTTGATTGCATTGCTTGCCAGATTAAACAATATCTGTGTTAGCCGTGTGGGGTCGCCTATCACTTCGAAGCTTGTTAACCTTGGATCGCTACTGACTTCGAAGTACAGTTTTTTTTCTGAGGCTTTGGTTTTCAGGCTTCCGCAGGTATCCTCCAATAAATCCGACAAATTAAAAGGTATTAATTCCATTTCCAGTTTGTGGGAGTCCATTTTCTGAAAATCAAGGATATCGTTGATGAGCACCAGCAGGCTTTCTCCTGAAAAGCGTAAATTTCTAAGGTCCTCATTCTGTGACTCGTCTTTGTTTTCGTCGATGAGGAGGTTCGTAATGCCGATCACTGAATTTAAGGGCGTGCGTAATTCATGTGACATCGTGGATAAAAAGTCCGTTTTTGCGTCAAGCAACTTGTTTAATTGTTTATTTAAGGCTGTTTTTTCTGCTGACGTTTTTGCGATGGCCCGCTGATAGGTGTAGAGGCTGAAGATCGCCAAGATGAAGTTTGTGATAATGACAAAAATTGCGGTCCAAAATGGAATATGGGGAGGCAAAAGATCAATGATTGTGATGGATTGGTTGGAATAGACCAAAAAGACGACAGCCATCCCGATTGTCAATGCGGCATACAAAACGCCCCAATGTATTCCAAGACCAAAGAAAGACCACATGATGACAAGGTAAAATTCCTGTAGCGTAGAGATATTGATTCCCTTGCTGAGTAGAAATATGCTGGTGGCAAGGTAGCCGACATACACCATCAGGCCAAAGTGATAATATCGTCTAATGAGGTGTGGACCTTTCGCTGCACGCGCACAGAGGAAAATCGCCGTAGCGGAAACAACGGCAAAGACAACAATACGGAAGGTGTCGTTTGAAAAATGTGGGAGAATGACAATAATTTTGAGAATGGTTAAGGATACACTCAAAAGATAGGTGAAGGTCAAAGCCCGCGTAATTGGATCCTTGATGTGATGCAGAAAGTAGCTCCGCAGCGTGATCGCTTTTCGTGAGAAATCTTCCATCGGTAGTTGCTGCTCTACGAGCTATTTTGATTTATTCGGAAACGCCGGTATTTTTGGCACGCCGTTTACGCCGCCTTCTGCCAGTTTTTGAAGGAGTACCGCTATACCACGGGCCAGTTGAGCATCGTGTTGTTGATACTCATCGTAAGGATCGTTCGACACTTCTATGTCGGGATGTACGCCTTCGCCCTCAATAATGAACGAAGAACCGTCGGCTGCAAAGTGCGCAAATTCAGGTTTGCGCATATCGCCTCCATCGATGAATGGAAGCGTTCCACTGATGCCGACAACACCACCCCAGGTACGTTGGCCAATTAGCGGCCCAATGCCGTAGTAGCGGAATTGCCAGGGAAAGAGGTCGCCATCGGAGGCTGAATATTGGTCGATGAGACATACTTTGGGGCCCACGTGGGCATCAGGTTTAATGGAAGCGGTCTTATTATTACGACGCATGGTGCCCAAACCCGGCTTGCGGAGCAACCGTTCGATAATCATCGGCGATACATTGCCGCCACCATTGCCCCGATCGTCAATGATGAGGGCCTCCTTGTCAAGCTGGGGATAGAAATAGCGGGCAAATTGATTGAGTCCGTCCGGCCCCATATCTGGTATATGCACGTAACCAATCCGACCGTTGCTGGCTGCCGTTACTTTGGCAATGTTTTGCTGGACCCATTCGTGGTAGTAGAGCGCTGATTCATCGGTTATTGGTTTTACAAGTACCTTCCGCGCATTACTGGCGGTTGGTGAATCATTGATTTCGATTTCTACCAGTTGATCGGCTTTTGCGATCAACATTTGATAAAGGTTTTTTACGTCTTTCATCGACGTGCCGTTGATCGAAATGATATATTCACCGCGTTTGGCGCCTACTCCTGGGGCGCGGAGTGGGGATATTAGGGTGGTGTTCCAGCTTTGACCCGAAAGAATACTATCTATCCGGTAGTAACCGCTTTTATCGCGGCTGAAAACGGCGCCCAGCAATCCCATGGGAATACGTTTAACAGACGGGCGGTCCCCACTGTTTACATAAGCATGGCCTACATTGAGTTCACTGATTAACTCGCCGATGAGGTAGGTGAGATCGTCCCGGTGGTTGACATAGGGCAACAGCGGAGCATATTTGTCATGCATCGCTTTCCAGTCGACTCCATGCATATTGGGATCATAAAAATAATCCCGCATCTGGCGCCAGCTCTCATCATAAATCTGTTTCCACTCCGCTTTCATATCGACGATTACTTTCATACCTGCCAAGCTTACTTTGTTAGCAGGAGCGGCGATTTTAGACTTGCCTAGATCTTCAATGAAAAAATCCTCCCCGCTATGGATCAATATTTTCTTTTTATCCGGAGTGGCGGCGTAGCCACTGAAATTTCCGATTTCGGTTTCCTTCTTGTCCGAAAGGCTAAAAAACTTGAATCCACGATTCCGTTGGTTTCCGCCGGAATAATATAAGCCCTCTGCAGTCGCAATTAGGCCAAAATAAGTACCCGGGGATACGGGTAGACTTTCAATGCGGTCGGCCAATCCTTCTTCATCTACTAAAACGATGACTTCATCTTCTCTTTTTGTGTCTTCTTCCTCCAACGTTACGATGGATACTTCGTCGCTTTCTTCGGCAAAAGGGGACCGGGTGGCCGCGCTTAGTCGGACTAAATATGGACGGCTCATGTCATTGTATACATGGTTCCACTCCGTGCTGCCGTAGGTAGGATTAAAGTCGCGTTCTGAAACAAAATAAAGAAGTTTGCCGTCGGGGCTAAATTCGGGTTGGCTGCTGTTATACCACGTGTCGGTAACCGTGATGGTATGTTTTGTATCCATGTGGTATAAGTTGATAACCGAAAATTCACGTGCCTTACCGGGTAGCGAATACGCAATCCATTTGCTATCGGGACTAAATGTATAGGAACTTATTGTTCCCTCGTCGCAGTGGGTTACCAACTGTTGCGTACTCGATTGGATATCTACGAGATAGAGATCCTGATTACGGTCGCCAAAAAGTATACTTTTACTATCTGGGCTCCACACCGGATTGAATTTATAGGAACCACCTCCTTTGGTCAGTTGGCGGGCGGGTTCCGTGCCATCTTGTTTTTGAATGTATAGTTCGTCTTCACCCGTACGGTCAGAAAGGTAACTGATCCACTGTCCGTCAGGGCTCCAGCCTACATTCCGATCATGTGCGCCACTGCTTTGTGTGAGATTACGGGTAACGCCTGTTTTGGCGGGTACAGTATAGATATCTCCCCTTGCGCCAAATACTGCTCGTTTGCCATCGGGAGAAAGGTCAGCACTGTATATAAATCTGGACGCATCAACCTGTTTCGTCCGGCCTGAAGCGAAATCTTCGGCGATGACGATGGAAATTTTTTTGATTTGTCCGTTTATTAGGTCATAGTGATAGATATAGCCGCCATTTTCAAAAACAATGGCTTGGTCTCCCAGGGAAGGAAATTTGACATCATATTCCGTGAAATTTGTAATTTTCTCTGTCTGCTTGTTCTGCGTGTCATACACAAACAGATTTGCTATGCGCTCCCGGTCACTTACAAAATAGATTTTGTCCTGATAATACATCGGAAATACATCCTGGGCAGGATGATTGGTCACATTCTTCGTATCGCCAGCGGTAAGATCGACCAGCCAGATATCGTCAGCCATGCCCCCGCGGTAATATTTCCAGGTTCTGAATTCACGGAATACACGATTCATGGCCAGCTTGGATCCGTCAGCGTTGTAGGAGGCCCACGATGCGACAGAAAAGGGCAATTCCTGACTAAGGTCCCCGTCCAAGGGGGCTAAATACAGCTTACCTTTGAAGGCATTGAATGAGGTGCCGCGGCTGCGGTAGATGACATGTTGATTATCCGGGGTCCAGCCCATTACAATGTTATTGGGCCCCATGCGATCGGCGAGGTCATCGCGATTGAGGGTAGCTGTATAGGTAATGCGCTCGGGTACTCCCCCGGTTGCAGGAATGACAAATACCTCCGTATTTCCATCGTATTGCCCTGTGAAAGCGATGTGTTTGCCATCGTGGCTGAAATGAGCGAATAGTTCATGGCCTGGATGACTGGTTAAGCGTCTCGCTACCCCTCCATTGGTAGACACTAGGTATAAGTCGCCGGCATAGGTGAAGGCCACTTGATCACCATGTACGGTGGGAAAACGTAATAATCGGGTTTCTTCCTGTGCAGCAGCGCTCCAAACATTGCACATTATTATCAGGAGTATCGTTATGTTTCTCATATGTTGCACCTACGGGCTTTATTGAAGATATAATGGTGCGAAGTTAAGGGAAATACGGGGCATAAAAAAACCGTCCCGACGTAGTCGGGACGGCCGCCCCAATGGGGTTAGGGGCTATCAACCTAAACCTATCCTTCATTAGCGAAAACAGTGCCAAATTTCGGCCATGATCACTAACTTTTGTTTTTTTAATTTTTTTTGGGGCGGTTGGATGTGTGATATGTATTGTCGTTGATTTACAGCTGGCTGTTTGCCTTGGCAATGTAAGTTTGACAATATGGAACTTGACAATGGACGGCTTGTGTTGCGTTATGTGCGATTGCGCATTTAGGCCATACAGCGCTCAGACCTTGTACGGGAGTGTAAAGGAAAAGATTATGTCATTGTTTTGAGTGCTTTCCAAAGCTATCCTACCATCGTGGCATTTGATGATTTCTGCGCAGATGTAAAGGCCTAATCCCATGCCCGAGCGACTGGGCATGTCGGTACTGCTGATCCGGAAGAAACGATCAAATACTTTTCCAGTATATTTTTGTTCAGTACCCACTCCGATATTGCGTACCGCAACTTTTACACCATTCGTTCCATCCAAGGTCGTGCTGATCACGATCGTTCCATCCGTTTCTGTATATTTAATTGCATTGGAAATTATATTGGTCACCACCTGCGCGATGCGTTTTCGGTCGGCGAGGATTGGTGGATAAGTTGCCAGCTTTAAGGTCAGTCTGCGTTTGGGGGTAATAGGTTGTAACTGGGAAATACATTCAACGATCAATTCATTGAGATCAAACCAGTTTTTAGAGAGGACAAGTTTGCCATGGGACAGATTGGTAGTTTCTAAAAGATTGTTGACGAGATTGCTCAGCCTGTTTACCTGTTTGTTGAGCTTGTTGACCAAGGTGAGCAGGTCGCCGTTCTTTGCTGGCTTTTGCAGTTGCCGTTTTAACAGATCGGTATAACCTTTTATACCTGTGAGCGGCGTACGCAATTCATGGCTGGCAACGCTAATAAAATCGTCCTTTAATTGATCAACCGTTTTCCGAGCATCTATGTCCTTGAATAATACGGCTACCTGTCGCTGTTCCGGATCGGTACGGAATGCGTATACTTCATACCAATGGTTGAGTTGTTTTGCATGATTTTCAAAACGCACAGGTTCACCTGTGGTAGCTACCTTCCCAAAGATTTCAAACCAATAATCTTCATGCAATGGAGCAATTTCACGCATGCGTCGCCCTGTCGGGTTCACGATGCCGGTTTGTCGTTCAAACGCGGTATTGACTTCTAGAAAGCAGTAGTCGACCGGGCGTTCATTTCGGTCAAAAAGTATTTCTATAATACAAAACCCCTCATCGATGGAATCAAAAAGTGCTTCGTACTTTTCTTCGGTTTTTATCAATTCTTTCTCAATAGCGTGGGTATCGAGGTGCATAGTATTGCAAACCGCCATCTCCTGAAGGAGGAACGGCGGAGCGTAAGGAAAGGATTGCGGGTGTAATTGTGCAGTGGTGATACTGGTGTATGATTGTTTCATAGACATAATGCATATAGACAAATCGATGAAAAAAAAACACCACAACCGCTCATTTTGTTTGGCTTTGTGAATAAAATTGCAATAGCGATTAAGGTTACCAAATGGGAACACGCGCGTCCATTTGAGGAATTTTATCCAACGTTATTCGTTTCGAGCGTTAAGCCGATTACATTGATCAAACACTTGTTGTCCACATACGGACATCGATTTAATTTTGTTACATACCTTTGTCGGCGTACTGGATGTAATTATAATAAATTTGCATACGATGATTTTAAAAAAGACTTTTTTAATGGGGTTAGTTGTTGCCGGATTGAGTTATCTACCTGTGCACGCCCAAAGCATATTTGATAAAGTAAAAGAAGCGGTAAAAAATGGCCAAAGTGACACGGACTCAGCGAATGGAAAAAGGAATGCGGATTTGAGGGGAATATCCACTGGAGAAATGTCTGGCGCATTGAAGGAAGCGCTTAACATTGGCGTAAAAGAAGGCATTGCAAAATTGGGTGCGGAAGATGGATTTTTCAAAAATGAATTGGTTAAAATTTTACTTCCGGAGAAGCTCAGAAAGGTAGATGTGGCTCTTCGGGGCGTCGGCTTAGGTAATTTGGCAGACCAAGGATTGCTACTGCTGAATAGGGCGGCGGAAAATGCCGTTCAGGAAGGCGTACCTATCTTTGCCAATGCCATCACTTCCATGTCGTTTGACGACGCAAAGAATATCCTGCTTGGTGATAGCACTGCCGCTACTGATTATCTCAAAGGAAAAACAACCGAACAGCTTTTTACAGCTTTCAAACCTAAGGTCGAAGGATCGCTGGGTAAAGTAGGGGCCGACAAAATCTGGGAGCAGATTATCAGTAAGTATAATGGAATTACCCATCAGGCCCTCGAGACAGATTTGAACACCTATGTTACTCAGGAAACCATCGGCGGTGTTTTCAAAATGGTGGCCGAAAAGGAAAGTAACATCCGGAATAATTCCGTATTTCGTACCACTTCGTTGCTGAAGAAGGTCTTTGGCGCTATAGACTAGCTGAACGGGCGAATCGGAGGCAACCTATTTCATTATCGTAAGTAATTCCTTTGCGATGATACGATAGCCTTTATCCGATGGGTGCAACCCGTCATACGTCATGCCAATTGCTTCTTCTGGATAAGGGTACTCATCGGTGTCAGGGTTAAAAGGGACTTCCGTGTACATCGGATACCGATATTTCCGGTATTCGCCTGACGTAGAATCTTTCAACCATTTGAATTTGACTAACTTATGCAAGTTCAGCTTGGGATGATGGTATAGGTCTACGATTTTGAACCCTTCTTGGAGACCGATGGCGCGGATGGTATCTGCGAATGCTTCAAGTGTCTGCCCATTTTTATTGGGCTTATAGGATCCCCAAGCTTTGTTATCATAGTTGTTGATATATACAAAGTCAGATCGTTGCATGGGTGTTATAAGGATAATCGTTGCATCGGGATTTAAGCTGCGAAGTTTTTCAACGATGATTCGGAACGCACCGCTTGTTGTGCCGGCACCGGAATTACGGCGATAATCAGCGGTCGAACCCAATGGTAAACCAGCCCACCAATCATTCGTGCCCAGAAAAACGGAATAATAATCCGCTTTTTCCAGTCCTAGTTTGTCAATTTGTTCGGCGATGCGTACGGCCGTCCAACCGTTGTGCCCCTGATTGATGTACCGGATGTGTGGCTGTTTTTCGGTCACCAGGGTCATGTAACCTTTCGTGATCCGGTTTCCTGCCTCGTCGGGATGCTCGTTAAGGTAAGTAATGGAATCGCCGAGCGCCAACCATACCTCCTGTCTTTGGCCGAAGGAACAACCAATGAGAATAATGAAGAAACACAGAAAGATAGATCTCATGACTATTTGAATCGAAGCTATAAATGTACCAACAAACCTACTAAAATTTATGTAAAGTATTCCGTGCTGGACGGATTACGCGGCATTGCCGCGTTGGCTATTGTCATCTTCCATTTTATGGAAATCATTGAATCCGATTCCAGTATGAATTTTATTGGCCATGGATTCCCGGCAGTCGACTCCTTTTTCTGTCTCTCCGGCTTTGTCATTGCGTACGCTTACGATAATCGGATCGGAAAATGGGCCTACTTGGTTTTTCCTATCTGCAGGTACCTGAACCAAAGATTTACGCTACAATAAATCGGGCAGGAAGCGCCTTCATTGTTGGATATTAAGGTATATTTGCCGCCAAAATCGAAATCAAAAAGATATGAACGATCAATTGATGGCAAGGAGTGGAGGTAAGTGTGAATTATGTCAAAAAGAAGCCGAGGTAGTAGTCTATCATGTATTGCCTGATACATATTCGGACAACGAAGTGGCCGTTTGCAAATCCCTGCTTGCACAGATCGAAGGTAAGGAACCCGTAGATCCGAATGCTTGGCGTTTTCTTCCCGATGCCATGTGGAGTGAGGTGCCGGCCGTACAGGTGCTGGCTTGGCGGATGCTGAATTGCCTGAAGGATGAAAGCTGGGCGGCCGATGCGTTGGACATTTTGTATCTGGATGACGAAATCCTAGCTTGGGCGAAGGCTACGGGCGAACGGGCGGAGGCAGGCGAAATCACCGTTCATAAAGATGGATACGGCAATGTCTTGCAAAACGGCGATTCCGTGGTATTAACGAAAACGCTCGACGTCAAAGGTAGCAACCTTAGCGCTAAATTGGGGACAGTGGTGAAAAACATCCGTTTGGTCGAGGATAATGCCGAGCAAATAGAGGGGCGGGTAGAAGGACAACTAATCGTCATTCTTACCAAATACTTGAAGAAGCAAAATTAGTGACTATTAAGCTGCACAGATAAGGGCAAATAACAGGCTTCTTAGAAGATGAGTTCCTTAATAACAGGCAGGTAGTTTCTGCCTACACTGATTTCGATGTTATTCGGTAAAGCAATGAAAAGTTTGCTGATATCCCGGTAAAGTTCTTGAATATGGTCAATATTTACGAGATATGAGCGGTGAATGCGGAGGAACTGCTGAGGATTCAGCTTATTGCCAAGCTGACCGATGCCATAGGTGCTGAGAAAATATTCGCCGCTGGCCGTATGAAGCCAACTGTAGTCTTTGTCGGCTTTTACGTGGGTGATTTTGCTGACGGGTACACCAATCAAACGATTACCTTTTTCTACCAGAATCCGTGGTGGGTAAGTAGCCGGTTGGGCGTGTGGGTTGTGTACCATTCCGGTTGATACGGCTAGTCCGGTAAATTTCTGGAATGCGCGATTCAGCTTTTCTAGGGTGAGTGGTTTCAGCAGGTAGTCCACGGCGTGATACTCAAACGCTTTGGCTGCATGTTCGGGCGAGTCGGAGAGTAGCACTACTGCTGGGATATAAGTAGCTTCATCGAGTACCTCAAATCCACTTTTTCCGGGTAAATCGACGTTCATAAATACGAGGTCAGGCTGCAGGGCGTTGATGTACCGGATCGTTTCCAATCCATTGCAGCACTCCCAGAATACGGCAGAACGCCCTAGGTTTTTAATCAACTGCTGAAGATTTTCCCGGAGGCCGGAATCCTTATCAGCAATCAGTAACGTCGGTTTTCTCATACAATGTTCTTTCGATGGAGGACAAAATTAGCGATAGCGGGTGCGGTGTTCAACTGACGTATGTCAGAAATTGCATCAGTCGGCTTATTTTTTTAATTTAGAGGCTGTTTGACCTGAGACGAGGTGGCCGCTATGATATCACGGAAGCATTTTGAGCATGTGTGTGCCTTTGCACAACAATATGGGATACCGTTCACTCCTGCGGACTATAAACTCATCTGTGCCCACACACAGCATCGGATTCTACCCCCGCATACCGTGCTCATGGAACAAGGGAAGGTTGTGAATGCATTGTATTTTCTTAATCGCGGCATTGCGCGCTTATACCGGATGGAAAAAGGTGTTGATCATACACTGGGCATCGTTTCGAATAATTATTTCCTGTCTACGCCGCTATACCTGCAGAGCGGGCAGCTATCTACCTGTGCGTTGGAGTCGCTGACGGAGATTGATGTTCTGATGTGGGACAAGGCGAGCGCCCTGTCGTTGAAACAAGCAATACCGCGGATGTATAACATGGAGTTGGCTATTATGGATCGGTTGTTGAACTGGTTGCAGAGCAATCAGATAGACGCGATATGCATGACGGCTGAGGAACGCTATAAGAAAATGATGGATACCCAGCCGGAAGTGATCCAGCAAGTGCCTTTGAAATACGTTGCTTCGCTTTTTGCAATCCATCAGGACAGCCTGAGCCGGATACGGAAGACTTGGAGCAGAAATAACGCTAAATCAGCCCACGAAGATAGGCTTCCTTGACCAATCCGGCAGAATTCTTGATATTTAATTTTTGGTTGAGGCTATGGCGGTGTGATTCCACCGTACGTACACTAAGAAACAGCTTGTCGGCAATTTCCTGATTTGAAAATTCGTTGGCAATCAGCGTGAGAATCTCGCTTTCTCGTTTGGTCAGTTTGACGGCAATGGAAGTACGTTTGCCTGAAATCGTCTGCTGTAGAATAGCTTGCTCGATCTGGCGATCTAGAAATTGTTGTCCTTCATAGACGGTATCAATGGCCTTCAGCAGGGTCTCTTTATCGGTTCCTTTCAGAAGATATCCTTTTGCACCACTGCGCATCATTTTTTTCACATACACGATTTCATCGTGGTTGGTGAGTGTAATAATTGGCAGCTCTGGATATTTTTTCAGGATAGCTGTACACAGCTCAATACCATTGCTGTCCGGCAATTCGATGTCGAGCAATAGAACACCCGGCAACTGGCGATCCAATTCTGCTATCAATTGTTTACCATTGTTGGCGGTAAACAAAATCGGATAATCCGTTAGGTCGGCCAGCATATGCATCAACCCGCTAATAATCAACGAATGGTCGTCTACAATTCCGATAGTGATCATGATAGGTATCTCCTAAGTCTGTGCAAATTAAAAGAAAATACTGCGGTATATTATCCGTATTACTACGCAAGTTGTTTTATCCGGGGTACCGCATTTCGGGGGTCACTTGGGTTTGTTGTGCGGTATGAGCTGTATCGATTTCGATGTAAATGGACGTCCCGTTCCCGGGAGCGGAACGGATTTCGTGGCTTCCCCGCAATAGCATCATCCTTGAAGATAAATTCTGCAGTCCGATACCGGTCTGTTTCAGCTGCTGGAGATCAAATCCTTTCCCGTTGTCTTCGATGGTGATAGAGAGACGGGTTCCATTCCCTACAAGTTGCACGATGCTCTCTGTAGCTTCGGCATGTTTCATGGTGTTGGTCACGGCTTCCTGGATGACTCGGTATAGAATCAGCTCCGTGCTCTCGTCCAGTTTCGGAAGTTCGCCCACTAGGTAGCACTCCAATTGCGTACCGGGGCGGTTTACCCGTCGGCAGAATTCCTGGACGGCCTGAGGAAATCCGTCGTTAAGTACGGTTTCAGGAGCCAGGTTATGCGAGATGTTGCGGATTTCCTGTACGGCGGTTTCGATCAGTTCACCGATCAACGTGTTGGAGGCGGCATTCTCGCAGTTTCCTGCGTTGATATGTAGTTTCGCCGCCGACAAGATGCTGGCCACTCCGTCGTGCAGTTCCCGGGCTGTGCGCGCCCGTTCAGTTTCTTCACCTTTCAGTTGTGCCTCAAGCAAACGGTTTGCCTGTTCAGAAGCGGCTGTTTTGCGTTTCTGTTGAGTGATCAATCGGCGGAATATCAATAGGATGCTCAGGATGACGACTAAAGCGACCGCCAGTACGATCCACTTTTTCAGTTGCTCCAGTTTACTGTGCTGCTCGCTGATTTTTAGGTCACGCTCTGCCAGAGCTTTTTCTTTTTCAGCGGCCCGGTATTTCACTTCAAGCTCTTGGAGAGTGTTGTGGATCTCTTGGTTGCGCAGCGAATCGTTGATTTGCTCATATTGCTTCCGAAGTAGTAGCGCCTCGTGATAGGCTCCTATACGCTCCTTGATTTCTGCGCCCGATAGGTATAGTTCGATGAGCTTCGGCTTCGTAAGTTCCTCTTCTGCCAACGCACGAGCTTTGTTGAAATAGCTATTGGCGGGTGCATACCGTGCCATGTCTTTATATACGGAAGAGATTCCTGAAAGAATGTATACCTCGTTACCTGGTGGTGCTTTTTCAATAAGAGCCAAAGCTTTTTGATAGGTCTCTAAGGCAAGGGAGTAGCGATTTTGCCTTCGGTAGATATCACTTAGGTTAATATAAGCAGTCAATTCCGTTTGCACATCGCCAAGAGATTGGCCAATTTCCAGCAATTGTCCTCCATGCTGCTCAGCAGCCGTTAGGTTATTCGCCATCGCTTCTGCTACCACTATATTGACAAGACTCTTACCCATGGCTAGGGTATCCTTCAGTTGTTCAGCAATTTCGAGCGCTTTTAAGGCATACTCCCTTCCTTTTCCAACGTCATCCATGTCCAGTAATAGTGAACTCAGGTTGTTATAATATTTCCGTCGGTCCGAAAAATCCCGGATGCTCGGCTTTTGGACCGCCGCCGAAATTTCCAATGCCTTCATGAGAGATTCAGCGGCTTGCTGTAGCTTACCCTGTGCTTGATACTGTAAGGACATGTTGTTATAGGCGTAACCCATGCGTTGGATGTCGTTTAATCGCTTACTGATTTCCAATTGCATGTGAGCCATAGCCGTCGCTTCCTCGTACCGCACTTGTTCATATAGGAACACGCAATAGTGGCCCGCATACATCAAAAGCCCGCGGTCGAAATCCAGTTGTTTAGCCAATTCCCCAGCTTGTTGAAAATCATATTCAGCAGCATCCGTCAGACCTTGCTGCTGTTTCTCCCGGGCCGCATCAATGAGTTGAAACACCTGTAATGTGTCAGGTTTAGCAACCTGCGCCGTAGCGCCGAAAGGCGTGAAGAGGCAAAGGATTGTCAAGTATCGTATGGTTAGTATCATCTCCATAACATACCTGGTAGACGAGAGAATTGCATGTAATGTTACAGTTGATTGTGGCATTCTGTAGCGGGCTGCTGCAATTCGTCTACGTAGTACTACGGGAATTGAGATTCTGTCAAAACTGCGCTTAATGGCCTAGACGGTGCCCTTTACCTTTGAGGTTACGAAACCGGTGATCGTTGAACCGGCTCTCGGGCCAATAGATGCCCAGCAACGATGGATAGCGGATTAAAAGTAAAGAAAAGAAAATGAATACCATTTTGATTGCCGATCGGGAACCAGCACATCGCCAGCAAATCAGGCGGCACATCGATAACCGTCCCGGATTCCGTGTGATAGGTGAATGCAGGAGCAGCAATGAGACCATTCGTTGTGTAAACGCATTGGAACCTGATGTGCTTTTCCTGGACGTACAATTGGGTGGCGACAAGGTGTTTGACCTTATCCGGCAGGCGGAGCATATGCCCAAGGTCATCTATACAGCTCGAAACGAATCCTATGCATTGCAAGCGTTTGATCACCAAGCACTCGATTACCTTTTAAAACCCTTTGGTGCGGCACGGTTAGATGCGGCACTGCAGAAGGCGGCGTGTCCGGTCGGTGTGGATGATTTACCTGGCCACACAGCCACCCCTCCTGCGCGGCGTAGGCATCTTTTCGTGGAAGACGGTGAACGGCTCAGGCGTATTGACATACACGATATTCGCTTCCTAAAAGCTGCTGGCGATTATACCGTCGTTTATACGATACATGGAGAATTCCTCAGCACTTCGGGTATTGGGCGCATCGCGCGTCGATTGGATGATTCACAATTTTTACGGGTGCACCGTTCGTTCATCGTCAATATGGAACGCATCGACGCCTGCTATCGGGAAATCGGCAGGCTTTACGTGGTGATGGAAAATGGGCAGGAGATAGGTGTGGGTAAGCACTACCTAAATGGTATCAAATCCTTAATTCTTTAGGGAACGATGGGCTATTTTTAGGTGGATGGAGAGCGGCCGCGCATCCGAATCCTGTCATGATTTCGACGCTATTTCGAATGATCGCACGTGGCAGGAAAATAAAAAGTGGAAGCCTCCATTACGGCTCCCAATAATATTCCAGTGCCGAGCAATTATCGCAATGCGCTGCGATTTGCGGCTCGAAGTTGAGTTCGTAGTCCGCCACGAAGGGGTCTTCCGAATTCCATCTGCGGAAGGTTACCGGTTTTCCGTTGTATGTACCGGTTAGTCGATAGCGGCCGATGGGAATGTCCCTGAGGGTGTGGGCATCTTCAGCTTTCAAGCGGATTGCCTCCCCTTGGCTGCCATCAATCAACGGTCCAATCGGAGTGAGCAGAAAATCGATTTCGGTTGCTTCGATGTAAACCCCCGGAAAGTTATCGAGGGTCACCAATCCTCCATAATGACCGGAAAGCGGCTCGGGCATCGTTCCCGTCAACTTCCATACGAAATTACGCACTGCACCTTCGTCCCCGAATCCTGTGGGGTTATCGGGGTGTAAATAAAAGGAATAGGTCTTGCCGTTGTATGCGACCGCCCGTTTGGCGAATGCGTACCACGAGCCCGTCGGTACATTGATGGCGTACTTGCCTTCGCCGTTTGTGCGGGTGGTTATGTTGGCATTGAAGAAAATGCTATGATCAATGATGATGTGCGTGCCCTCCAGCGGTTTTCCGGCCCCGTCTTTGACGATACCCGTTACATAGCCCATTCGTGGGCCATCGCCGTCCGGCCCATCTTTGGTCTTTGTGCAACCGCTATGTAGCAGTGGTATCACGCTCAATGCCAAGAGCGTGATACCGAGCGTGCATTGTTTTTTGGTGTATTCCATATGATTACCTGAATTAATGTTGCTTAATCTTGAATGTGCATTTCACCGATTTACTATCGCTGTAGCCGCACGCTTGGTCGCTATAATAGACCGTGCCGGAAAAGGTACCTTCGATGGCGACATCCGTGATTCCAACTTCCGTGACGCCACTATAGTGGATTTCTGGACATTGGACGTAGACGTTGTGAAAAGATCGCCGCATCCCGTGAGCTGGTATGCTCACCAGAATAAAAGACTCCCCGGCCTTGATGCCGCCGGGGTAGGTACCCGAGCCAATCCCAAAGCAGCCCAACGTGACGGCCACACCTGCTTCGTTGGCGCTACTGACCGTAATCTGACCGCCCATGACCGCTCCCGATGCGCCCTTCGATAGATCGTGGCGCACCCCGTCTACCTCAAGGAAAAAGTAGTGGTCGGGCTCCAGCAGGATCTTCGTGAGCAGGATGAGCTTACCAAGCTTCCGGCGGCCGTTGGGTGCCGTAGGGTCGCTGATGTAACCGTATTTGCTTTCGACTTCTACCTGGATTTCCACTTCGGTTGCCTCATTGATGATTGCTGGCGCTGTGTATACCGCATCACCGAGTTTGCCATACTTGTTCGCCTGCGGTTCCAGCTTACCTGGCCCCGATACAATTTTCCAGTTACTTACCGTTACGTCTTCCTTCCAATAACCGATGTCGTCCATGGCGCCGAGCGAGACACTGTCGATATGATTGGCGGGGACGAGCTCGCCCAGCACTTGTTGCAGTAATTGGAGGTTCACCGTCCCTCCGGCACCGATGGATTCCCGTTCTTTCCGGAGCGACAGCAAATCAAACCATACCCAGTCGCTGAAATGTGTGGTCGCTACGGTCAAGCGATGCTGGGCTTCGTCCAATGCCGTGGAAACGCCGCACCAAACACCTTTGTCGTTCTGGAAAGCTACCATACGCGTCTGTGGGGCGCCATCGGTTTGGGGCTCATAAAAAAACGATACCTTGATGGGTTTTTTGAAGCGAGTTCCCTCCGGTGTCAGGCGGAAAGCCGGATAGGGAGAAGCGTCATGGAGCGTATTGGCGATCGGCTGGATGCCGAAAGTTGTGGGCTGTTCCACCGCCCCGGGCGGGACTTCCAGTCGCACTGCCCCATGGAACCACAGGGCGCCGCCCGTAGCATCGATGACAGTCGAGACGGCATTGCCCACTGGCTGCCCCTTGGGCCTGATGACCGGCTCGCCGAATACCGGGCGAGGCTCTTCAATTGCGGGTGCATCCTTGCGGCAGGAAATCGTCAGTAGGAGGAGCAGTCCGCAGGCAAGCCAATAGGTGTATGTGTTGACAAAGTTCATATTCATTTTTTGGCAAGTATCGGTAGTAAGCGGCAATTGTTTTTTTCGTTTTCGATAAACGATCGATGGCGTCGATGAAGCGACTGGAAAAGGCGATAAGCGAAACAGGAGTTTTTGTCGAAGCTATGATGCGTTCATGCCGCTATATAGCTGTTTATCGAAATGGAAAGCAGTCATTGTCGGCAGTGGCTAGCTTTGTGCCGATTAATTTTGATGTTATGAAGCATTTATCAGTAAAAAGAGTGCCGATTGCTGCGGTTGTGGTCATGCTTTTCAGCGTCGTGCCGCCAATGGCACAGGGCCAGTCCATTCTCAATAAAATCAAAGGACGTGCGGAGCAGACCGCCACCCAACGGGTATTGAACGAAACCGATAAGGCGGTGTCCAATGGTATCGATAAAGCCATCGAATCGGCAACGGCAGGAGGGAAAACCTCAAGCTCGGATAACAGCAAGCCGTCAACAGACGGTGAACTTGCTGGATCCGGAAGAGATACGAGCAGCAACCCAAGAGCTGCCATCCAAGCGTTCAGTAGGTATGATTTCATTCCTGGCGACTCCGTATTATATACCAACGACCTTGCCGGCGAAGCCATCGGTGAGCTACCCACCGGATGGAATAGCAATGGCAGCTCGGTAATTGTCAGCCTTGGCGATATTCCCGGCCAATGGCTGCGCATGGCACAGCGCACGGTCGTCTTAACAGATAATGAGCAGCCCTTTGGATCAGATTTCACGGTCGAATTCGATATGGTGCTGCAGTACGATTTCAAAGGCTGGCTGCCGCCGTCGTTTCAATTTGGGCTGCTGGCTTCCGGTAGTGAATCCACGACCTCCAACAAGCTTTTGTCCGATCCGAAAGGTGAGAAGTCGTTTTATGTGGAAGTTTCTCCGCTGTCCGATGCCGGAAACATCGTGCTCGAGAGCTATGAGAAATATACGCGTTATTTCAACAATCCGCCTACCAAGAATCGACTGGTGCGGCAATGGTACGGGAAAGTGTCGCATGTCGCCATCCAGGGGCAAAAGGAACGATTGCGTATCTGGGTGGACGGCGAAAAGCTATATGATGTGCCGAAGGGAATCCCGAAGGGAGGTGCGTTTAATCAACTATTTTTCCAACTGAGTAGCAGCCCATATGACGATGAGCAAATCGGTGTGTATTTCAGTAACATCAAGATCGCCAAGGGGCTGCCTGATACCCGGCATAAGCTGGTGGAAGAGGGTACGTTCAGCACGACAGGCATTTTGTTCAATACCGGTTCGGCGACAGTTAAGCCGGAATCGGCCGGCGTGCTGAAAGCCATCGCGGAAGTGCTCACCCAGCATCCGGACATCCGTGTGCGCATCGTCGGCCATACGGATGCCGTCGGCGACGATAAAGCCAACCTCGAACTCAGCGAACGCAGGGCCGCTGCCGTGAGCGAAATGCTGCAAGCCGAATACAAGATTGAAGGCAGCCGATTGGATACTGGAGGCAAAGGTGAAGCTGAGCCGGTAGCCGACAATCAGACAGCAGTGGGTCGGACGCAGAACAGAAGGGTAGAATTTATTAAATTATAAGAGCGATGAGCAAGTGGATGTATGGCGCAATAGCGCTTTGGTTATTAGCTGGCTGCGGTAAAGAAGAGGGTACGGACGTACCCGATCCGCTGGAAGAGGGGAACGATTGGGATATTGTCATTCCTTCATCGAAGGATCAGCCCGGCTTTGGGAATACCGATGGCGTTCCTGCCGGTGTGTCCTGGCAGTTGCCCGAAGGGATCGAAGTAGTGGCTCGGCCAGACAAACCATTCAACCCCGATCTCGGACTGTTACATGGCAGCATGAACACATTTTATGCCGATGTGAATTTTATCAATAACTTAGATGTGACGGTCACGGTGGAGGTACCGGGCGGCTTGATCTGCCTGTTCAAACACGAAGGGCGTACGCAAAATGGCATCCTGACGTCCACGGTACGTATCCAGGTGCCGCCTACATATGCTGACGTCAATACGCCCGCAGACACGACCACTGTATACCTTGGCTTGGGTTGTCTCAACCACTCCATGGCATTCCCTTGGGAAGAAAATCAACAATGGGACACGCAGGATTATCCCATCGGCAAAAATATGTACGAGCCCAGTGTGGTCACCAATGATCCGAATGTCCGCAAGTTGCTGGAATTGGTAGAAAATTACCCCAAGTTGCGGCTCACGCAGCATTACAATCCATGGGATGCATTGGAGCCCGACTATGAGACACCGGATTGGCAGGTGATTTATGGTATAATCCAAAATGCCTTGTGGGAAATTACCGATGGACCAGGGTTGACAAGGAAAGATTACCGGGAGTTGGTGGAGGCGTTACAGCCATATAAATAGAATAAGAATCATGTTGTGGTTAATTTGCATTCAAAAAAATGTGTCAAAACTTGACTTCGAAATACAATGAGATAGGCACCGGCTACAACAGAACGCGATCGGCAGATGCCTACTTAACCGGGCGCTTCTATTCCTTGCTTCGACCTCCGCATGCAGGTAAGAATTTGGACATCGGCTGTGGAACAGGGAATTATGCCATAGCGTTGCAAAATCAAGGTGTAAATTTCGTAGGTATTGACCCTTCAGAGCATATGTTGGATGTTGCTAGATATCGCAATAACTCCATCGACTGGAGACTTGGTGCCGCGGAAGCCGTCCCCGCTTTAGACGGTGAGTTTGAAAACGCGATTGCTATGTTGACCATTCACCATTGGTCCGACAGGCAAAAAGCATTCGGCGAAATTAACCGGGTTCTGAAACCCGGTGGGCGGTTCGTGATTTTTACTTCGTGCCCCGATCAAATGCAACATTACTGGTTAAATCACTATTTCCCCCGAATGATGGCTGCTTCTATGTGTCAAATGCCGACTATTGAAGATCTCATTAGCGATCTGAAGTACTTCGGCTTTCGGTTAATCGAAACCGAAAAATACGATGTTCGCAACGATTTAACGGACTTCTTTTTGTATGCTGGAAAGCCTCGGCCAACATTGTATCTGGAACCGGCATTCAGACGGGGGATATCATCTTTTTCGTCCCTGATTTCACTTACTGAGTTGACTACGGGATTGAGGCAATTGGAAAAGGACATTGTGACTGGCGACATAACACGCATCTGTGAAAAATATCAATCGGGTGCAGGAGACTATATGTTCATAATCGCACAAAAAAAACCTACAGCCATTGAAGGCTCGCCATTCACCTCCTGAAAAATTCGTGTACCAACCGACGTCTATACCACCCCCAGCGATTGCCCCTTTAACTAAGGGAAAAGGGAAGTCGATGTCGACATTTATCTTTGGCACAAGCACAATATCGCTGGCGAATAACGATTCAATACCCATAGACAGATCGTAATGGTTATCACATTAAGGTTGCTGCATTTCCGTTGCCTGTATTGAAGAACGCCGATATCCCGAAACGGAAACCGGCTTTTGCATCGAGGTAGGGGTTGCCGGCTACCCATCCGTCGGTTTTTCCTTCCGCCACGGCAACGATGCGCCAGATTTTATTCAGTAGATAGAAACCCTGTATACGAAGCAATCCGCCGGGATGTGCTTTGCGGTCATGGAAATCCTTGGGTTGAAACCACAACATCGCCGAAGGCTGCAACAGCAAGCGTTGCTGCCCGTTGATATGAAACATGAAAGGACTCCGCTCCACTTCGATACCCGGCAGTAACCGGTGTTTATTGCGGTACCCATGGAGACTAATGAGGTACTGCTTCTCCCGATGATCAATAAAAAAATCTGCCGTAAGGTCGTAGCCAAAAGAATTAAGATAATGTCTCATGGCCACATTGAGTGCAGTATATTCGTTTAATGGAATGCGGTTGATCCCGATCATAAAGGGCGACAGGAAATTTAAGTATTGCATTCTGCCCATCTTTTCCAGGTACCGGTATTCTTCATCGGTCAGTGCGGTCGTCTTAATGGCTCGGTCTAGGCCAACGCCGCTGGGATGGGCACCCCGCGCCTCGTAAGGTTCATCCGGCCGGTGCAGGTCATACACCCAAGGCGTGAAGTCCCAACCGACAAAGTCACGGTCGGCTACCGCCAACCCATGTGCATTCATGCTATCGATACTGGCATTGTAATCACTTCTTTTAAACTGATTCACATAGTCGATGGCATGTTTGGTGAGTAGGATATTCAAGGCAATGTTGGCATGCTTGGAGCCACTGAAAAAATTGTCCTTTTGCAACCCTCGTAATAGCAGAAACTCGCTTTCAATACCGGCGGCAAAGCTGCGTACTAGCTCCCCGGGCGCCTCCTTTTTCAGGCGAATGAGGTCCTCATCTTTTACTTGGCTCACCGAGCCATTGGCGAATCCACCATTGAAACGGTTATAGGTTTCGTTGTAAGACGATATGCTTCTGATGGTTAGGCCGACACGATGGAATTCTTCGTGCATCCACTGCGGTGACAGTACCACACCATAGTAAGTAAATACGTAGTCAACCAACCCCGAAGTCACATTAGCTGCAATGCGGTTGTAAATGCGCTTTCGCTTCGTATCCGGATGGATAAAACCGTGCCAGAGCTTGTTGTTGAAATGGTAGTTGACACGGTGCAGATTTTGTGTTACCGCAAGGGCCTGTTGCATGGAATAGCTATCAAATAACTCACCGGAACGAGTGGCGTCTTGTTGGAAGGGCATGTCCAATAGCGGAAGGTCAATCCGTAACGGATAGTTTCCCAAGCTGTCTTGTCCTTTTGCCCGCTCAATGCAGTACAGCAACACTAACGTACACAAAGCGCTGCGTATAAAAAAGCTGCTCGATTCCATTTAGTCGCAGGCTAACAGTGAAAAGAGATGGGCAAAATAGTCGAGACCTTCTATTTCCAGCTCGATTGTAGGCGTAGGTTGCCTGACTTCGGCGGGCAGATCCACGATGTGGCGGAGTGACGCGTTCGATTCTGCAAGGAGGCCAAACATTTCCATGTAGTTGCTGGGGCCGTCAATTGTCTTTTTGTTCATCTTTATATCTAGTTTTCAGCAAAACTAACAGGGATAGTGATTGCGTTTTTTGATTTTCGATAATGTGCACGAGAAGCCGACAAATACCCTATAGGGAAGGTTAAACGGTCTCGACACCATGGAAGAGACTGCCACCGGCATGGGCGCAAACTTCAGAAAACGATGTATTGCGGAATGAGGATGAGGCGTATGCTCGCAAACTCAACAAGGTTTGGCGTGCCTGTCACCCTGACCCTGTATAACGGATTGATCCATGATTTCAGACTGGCTGAATCCGATTGTCGATGTGCCTGCCATACAAACTGCGATACAGCAGGCCGTATCGGCTTTAAAAATTGCAGTAAAGGAGTGCTGTTGTCATCACCGCTTCTTGTCAATCAGTTGCGCCAGTGACTTGCCCGTTTTTGCGAATCCTTCAGCAATGCGATCGTTCGTGTTTGGTACACCAACGAATGCTATATCACCCAGTGCTTTTTCCGATTGGATAGACAAGACGACGTTGCTAGGATTTGCTGTTTCTACAAAATCGAGTTGGATACTCACTTTTGCAGGTTGTTTTATTACGCCACCGAACCAACCGGGATAGATCCATGTCGGTTTAACGATCAACGTGAACGGCGCATCTACATCGCTGGAGAACTCCAATTGAGCTTTTTTTGAATTTTCACTGGCGATGGTAGTAAATTTATCGAGGAAGCGTTCGTTACGGAAAGACTTCCAATCTTGCACCCAATTGGCGGATTCGCCGGGCTCTTTTTCGTCGATCTCCTTCACGCGGCGGTCGATATACTCCTGCTCGGACAGGTTTTCATTGTAAAACGTTACTTTGCTGAAATCCATGGTCACGTTAACCTGTTCCTGTCCTTCCAGAAATCCGAAGTCGCCGGAGAGGACTTTCATTTTTTGCGCCTGTACCGCTGTGACCACAGCGAATAACATAAAACCTGCTAAGAGTGTTTTTATAGCTTTCATTGTTTTAATGGTTTGTTTACAGGGCCAATTTAGCGCTTCATTTATGTTATTTGAAACTTTATTTGAATAATACCTAAAAATAGGTAGTCTCCAATAGTAACTCGTTTCAGATACGCATAGGGATTTGCCATCACTCGTGCGAATCCATGAGGCCATGTACTCGCTGCCCACCAGCCCAATGGAATAGCAAGGACCAGGTGATTTCTTGTCATAACAATTTATTCATCTCTTAGTGAATCCACCGGATTGGCCACCGCCGCTTTTATTGCCTGCCAACTTACTGTAAGCAGCGTGATAACTACGGCCACCAGTCCCGCCGCGGCAAACACCCACCATTGGATGGTGATCCGGTAGGCGAAATTATCGAGCCATTGATTCATTGCTAACCAACCTACCGGGAATGCAACTATGGACGCAACCAAGACCAATTTTAAAAAATCATTGGACAGCATTTGCGCTACCTGTGGTACGCTGGCTCCCAACACCTTTCTGATTCCGATTTCTTTGGTGCGTTGTTCGGCTGTATAGGTTGCCAGGCCAAATAACCCAAGACAAGCCACTAAAATAGTCAATACAGTAAAAATATTTAGGATAACAGACGTCTTCTGTTCAGCGGCATAGGTGTTATGGAAGAGGTCATCCATAAACGCGTATGTAAACGGCTCTTCCGTAGCGTAATTATTCCATTGTTTTTCCATCGTTTCCAGCAAGCCCGCAATATCTGTTGTATTTATTTTAAAGATCAAACCACCCTCGGGGTACAATGTCATAAACAAAGGGCTAATTGCTTCATGCAGCGATTTAAAATTGAAGTTCTTCACGACACCAATTACATGAAAAGGAACATTCTCGCCTCTCACGCTATTTTGCCTGATCACCGTTTTACCGATAGCGGTTTGTGCATTCCAGCCCAATGCGGTCGCCGCTGTCTCATTTAGAATAATACCCGAAGAATCAGTTGCAAAATTTTTGGAGAAATTCCTTCCACGGATGATGTGCATACCCATTGTAGGTATGTAATCTTCATCCACATGATAATCCACTCCGTTTACAATATGTTTGTCATTGCCTTGCGGATAAGCCAACGCATTGTTATAATAGCTCGGTCCTGCGGGCTTATACCACGACGCCGTTGCGCTTGCAATCCGCGAATCCTGCAATAGCTGCTGTTTAAAAACCTGTTCATTCTTGCCCAACGCATAAGAATTTGGGATTGTGATGAGCTGCTCTTTGTCGAAACCGAGGTCTTTATTTTGCATATACCTCATTTGCTGATACACGACGATTGTTCCAATGATGAGCGTCACCGAAATAAAGAACTGGAATACGACCAGCCCGCTTCTTAAACTGATATTTTTGACACGGGCCGCGGGTTTTCCTTTTAAAACGGCGACGGGCTTAAAAGAAGATAGGTAAAAGGCAGGATAAATACCGGCGATGACGCCCGCCAACATCCCTAAGCCGATAAACGCAAGAATAGGGTTCATATCGAAAGTTAAATTCTTGCCGGAAATATGATTGAAAGCGGGCAACACCAATTGTATCACCCCAAATGCAATAAGTAGAGAGAAGCATGATAGGAGGGTAGACTCCGATAAAAATTGTTTGATGAGTTGAAATCTGTCGGAGCCGACCACTTTCCGTATTCCCACTTCCTTTGCTCTTTTAGATGCGCCCGCCGTTGAAAGGTTAACGAAGTTAATGCAAGCAACAACGACCATAAACAACGCGACTCCTGAAAATATGTACACAAACGCTTTGTTGCCGCCCGGCTCAAACTCCGTAGTTGTGTAGGAGTTAAGGTGAATGTCGGTCAAGGATTGCAGGGCAAATCCAAGCCGGTTGCCTTGCGTGGTGAATTGCTCCAGGCTTAAGCCCATCTGCTGCTGTATTTGTGGACCCATATAGGTTTTAACCATTTGTGGAAACCTTGCTTCTAGCTGCCGCAGATTACTGCCCGGCTTTAGTAAAAGGTACGTATGGAAACCGCCATACATCCACGAATCCGACGTGGCGTCTGTATAACCTTTCATCGAGCCAAATAAATCAAAATGGAAATGTGAATGGGTTGGAATATCTTGAATGACACCTGTTACCACATACGGTTGGTTGTTGTCATTGGTTAATACGATAGTCTTTCCAATGGCGTTATCTGCTCCAAAATACTTCTCAGCGGTTGTTTGCGTAATGACAACCGTGTGTGGTTTAAGCAAAGCGGTTTCGGGATCGCCCTCAACCATTGGCAATGTAAAAATGTTGAAGATATTGGGGTCGGCAAATGCGAACCGGTCGCCTTTAAATACGGTTTCTTTATACAATAATTTTGGATTGCCGTAATCGAGGAGCCTCGTCGCATCCTGTACTTCAGGAAAATCGCTTTTCATGGTTTGCGCCACGGGGGCCATGGTAACGCTTTCATTTATTTTGCCGCCGTTGATATCGGCGCGGAAAACCACCCTTGCAATAGTTGCCGCGTTCTCATGGAACGTATCGTAGCTCAATTCATCTTGCACAAACAGCATAATGATAAAGCATGTCGCAATACCGAGCGACAAACCCGAAATATTGATTAATGAGAATAGCTTATTCCTTTTCAGGTTTCGCCAGGCAATTTTGAAATAATTCTTGATCATTTTTTTTAGTGCTCAGCCTCAGCAATCCGCTTGCAGCCTTTTTTTAATTTTTCCTTTTTGCTTCTTCCGTTTTCATGTATATCTTCCGGCAGTTCCATCGGAAACTAGCCGACAATTACTCGTCTCTCAAACTCTCCACCGGATTGGTCGTAGCCGCACGAACAGCATTCAGACTCACCACAGTCAATGCAATGCAAAGGATAACCAAACCCACGATAACGAACACCCAAACCGATATTTCGATGTGGAACGTATAATTTTCTAGCCAGTTGTGCATGAGCCACCAAGTGAGGGGAGCTGCGATAGCGAAAGCTATAAGTACCAGTTTCATAAATTGGCTCGATATCAGCAGTATAACCTGCTGTACGGAGGCGCCCAAGACTTTTCGAATACCGATTTCCTTGAAACGTTTTTCAACCATAAAGGAGGCCAAACCGGCCAGACCGATGCAGCAGATAAAGATCGCTAAGCTGGCAAATAGGTTCGTAATCTTGCTGATTAGCTCTTCTGTCAGGAACTTATTCCCGAACTCTTCATCGGCAAATTGATAGTTGAACGGATAGGCCGGATTGTATTTTTTGAATACGGATTCGATGAGGGGTAAAGCCTGCTGCGGCTGCACCCCGTCGGCCAAACGTAGGGATATTACCCCCGTAGCGTTTGGATTATAAAAGGTTAACATCGGATCTACCGGTTGATACGGAGATTCCATGATGATGTCTTCGGTAACACCGATGACATGATATTTTTCGTCGCCGAAACGCATTTCCATGCCAATCGGGTCTTTCAGCCCCATCGCTTCCACAGCAGACCGATTGAGCAAGATAGCACTCGAATCGGAGGGCATTCCACTGAAGTCCTGACCTTGTAGCATGTTGATCCCCATGGTTTTAGTGAAATCCACATCTGTTCGGATTCCCGACACGATCAAATTGAAATCGGCCGGCTTCCCGTTCCAGTCCGGTGCACCTGATTTCCACCATACCTGCGTAATGGGCGAGCTCGAACGTGTGACAGCCTGCACCAATTGGCTTGCTATTAGTTCCTGTTTGATCACAGCGAAGTTTTTCTCTGTATCATCCGTTGATGTAATCATAACGAGGTTATCCGGATTATAGCCCATATCCCGGTCTTTAACATATTGTAATTGTTGATACACAATAATCGTCGCAGAGATTAATAGGAACGAAATTACAAATTGGCCCACCACCAGCAAATGTCTTGGCAACACCGCATTGCTACCTGTAAGAAATGTGCCCTTCAATACCTTAACCGGATTAAAGGAAGAGAGGTACAGTGCCGGATAGCTGCCAGCAATGATTCCCGTAAGGAGGACGATTGCCAACGCACCCAACCAAAAATAAGGCTGGCTGATGTCCAATGAAAGGTCTTTAGCTACCAGTGTATTGAATGCTGGCAACAATGCATATACCATGAAGATGGAAAGGAAGAAAGCGATCAGTACCAGGATCGTCGATTCACAAAAGAACTGTAGAATCAATGGTGTTTTCCCGCTGCCCATGGTTTTTCGTACACCCACTTCCCTAGCCCTTTTTTCTGACCTCGCCGTAGAAAGGTTCATGAAATTTACGCAGGCGATCATCAAAATGATGGCGGCAATAATCGTAAATAACCGAACATATTCAATCATGCCACCGACATTTATTCCATCCCTGAATTCGCTGTAAAGTCGCCATTTACGCATTGGGAACGTAAAATATGTACTGCCCTTGTCGTACGGGTCGTGTTGTTTTTTTATGGTATTGATGGCATGGTCAATTTGCTGCATATCCGCGCCCGGTACCGCCTGCACATACACCCGCCAACTTGAACCGTTCCAGTTGTTCATCATCCGCCGGACATCGGCATCGGAATAATTGAAAGGGCGGATAAGGTCGAATTGGAAACTGGAGTTATTTGGCGGATCGGCCACCACTGCGGTTATTGTTAGTTCCCTGCTTTCCTCTACAACTGTAATGGTTTTACCAATCGGATCTGCGTTACCAAATATGGCTTTCGCCGCGGACTGCGTGAGCACCACGGAAGAGGGATCCTTGATGGCAGTTGCCGGATTTCCTTTTAGGAAATTCCAGGAAAATAGGTCAAAGAAATGCTCGCTTACGGTATAGCTGCCTTGTTGAAGCAGCACATCGTTGTAGCGGAGTGTGATATCGTATCCCTGTGTCGTTACCACCGCGTGTTTGATTTGGGGGCTGGCATTTTCCAGTGCGCTGGCAAGTGGCAATACCATGTTGTAGTCGGTAAATACGCGGTTGTTGAAATCCCGGTTGGCAATGACCGTATAAATATCTTCATAATTTTCGTGGAATTTGTCATAGCTAACCTCGCTTCGCACCCAAAGCAAAATGAGTATGGTGCAGGTCATTCCAATGGTCATTCCCAACAAGTTGATCGCTGCGAAACCCTTGTTTCGGATCAAATTTCGCCAAGCCGTTTTGAAATAGTTCTTCAGCATTTTTTAGTAGTTAGTACTTAGAAAGGACGGTCATTGTTCTTTGTCACTTTCATTCGTGTTCTATAAAATCTTTCACCCGCTATCTCCTTCCATCACTTCCTGTTTTAGCCTGTTGCGAAGACGGCCTAGGATACGGTAGCGTAGCGCCCTGAATCCAGAGGTCGCGCAACAGGCTAAAACGTCACTCATCCCTCAAACTCTCTACCGGATTGGCCACCGCTGCTTTAATCGCTTGCCAGCTGATTGTGAGCAGTGCAATCACTACTGCCGCGAGTCCAGCCATCGCAAACATCCACCATTGGATATCGATGTGATAAGCGAAATCTGCCAACCAGTTGGTCATTGCCCACCAAGCAATGGGGGTAGCGATGGCAATCGCGATCAATACCAGCTTTATGAAATCGAGCGACAGCAGTTTTACGATGTTTGCAACACTGGCACCAAGCACCTTGCGTACACCGATTTCTTTTTGACGTTGAAGCGTGCTATACGAAACCAGCGCCAGCAATCCGAGGCAGGAAATGAAGATAGTCAGTAACGCAAACTGGAAAAACAACTGACCAAAACGCTCTTCGGCTCGGTACTGCCGATCGAAAAATTCGTCTGCAAAGAAAAAATTGAAAGGCCGGTTCGGAATGGTTTCCTGCCATTTCGCTTCGATAGCCGCCATGGTGGCGGGTAGGTTGTCCGTGCTAACCTTAATGGAAATGTAGTTGGCGAAGTTTCCTTGCCCCAGTTGAATAGCCATGGGCGTTATCTGCGCCTGTAGCGACTTGAAATGGAAGTCTTTTACTACGCCGATGATATGGCCATCCCGGCCATTCCCCAGTTGGAATCGGCGATCTATCGCATCCGCTGGGTCGCTATATCCCAGCAATTGAACGGCGCGCTCATTTACCACCAGGCTATGGGTTGAATCTGACGTGAAGGCCGTTGAAAATGCCCGACCGGCCAAGATCTGGATGCCATATTGTGGGATAAAATCTTCGTCAACACTATACAGGTCAACCGTGGCGGCTTGCATATCGCTGTTATTGTTTTCCAACTCTGCATACACGCGGCCATTGTCTCCCCCCGGAATATTCCCTGAGCGCGTAGCGGACTGTACGGCAGGAATGGAAGACAACAACAACTTGAATGTTTCCTGTTTGCTGTCGAAACGAGTTTCAACCACCACTGTCTGTGTTTTATTAAACCCGAGATTTTGGTTGCGCATGTAATGCAATTGGTGATACACGATAAACGTCACCGCAATGAGCGTTACCGAAACGGCGAATTGGGTAACTACAAGCATTTTTCTTAGCCACGACCCATTTCCGCCGGAGGAAAAACGCCCTTTCAGTACCTTAATGGGTTTAAATGAAGATAATATAAAAGCAGGATAACTGCCCGCAAATACCCCTATCACCAACGTAAGCAATACCAATCCGATCAGGGATGCGGGTCGGCTGAAGAAGCTCAAAGCAGCCGTCTTGCCAGCAAATTGGTTAAACCATGGAATGGTGGTTTCGATAAGAATGAACGCTACCACGAAGGCAATCAGGCTCACCGTTACCGCCTCTCCCAAAAACTGGTTGACAAGCTGATAGCGATGTGCGCCTGCTACCTTGCGGACACCCACCTCTTTGCTCCGTTCGGCTGCCCGGGCGGTTGTAAGGTTGACGAAGTTAATGCAAGCGATCAGCAGGATAAAGACGGCGACCAAGGAAAAAACATACACATTATTGAGGTTGCCGCTTTCGAAACCCTGGTTTACAATTCGGTCGGAACCGAGGTAGATGTCTTCGAAAGGCTCCAAGGTGAGTGTGAGACCCATTTCCGTCTGTTGAATTTCCAAGGGTAACCGTCGTTTCAGAAAGCCGGGCAGGTTCTCTTGCAGCTGACCGGCATCTACTCCTTCTTTGAGCAACAGGAAGGAGGCAACGCCAAAATTGCCCCATTGATCATTTACCTGGGGGTCGAAAATTTGCTGAAAGGAGGCGAATGACAGGAAAATATTGGCTTTCAGCGACGAGTTGTTCGGAAGATCAGCCATGACGCCGGTTACTTGGGTCGGCATCGCACTTTCCATAATATACAGCGTTTTGCCGAGTGGGTCTTCATCCCCGAAATACTTTTTTGCAGCCGTCTCAGAAATGACCATCGAAAAAGGATCTCGTAACGCCGTTTGGGGATCGCCCTTTAGCAACGGAAAGTCAAATACCTTGAATAGGGAAGAATCGGCAAAAAAAGTGTTGGGTTCCTGGAATTTCCTGTCGCCGATGCGTGCCAATAAACTGATCTGTCCAAATCGGACAAACTGTTCCACTTGAGGAAAATCCTGTGCCAAATGAAATGCCATAGCGCTGGAGGAAGCCCCCTCGTGAATGGTCTCCGTGGGTAATTTGATGTCGGTGGCCAAGCGGTAAATGCGCTTTCCATTTTTATGAAAGCCATCGTAGCTAAATTCGGTATGCACATATTGATAGATCAGGAAGCTGGCGGTCATGCCGATAGCCAGTCCCAATATGTTGATAAGTGAAAACACCTTGTTTCTCATCAAGCTGCGCCACGCGATTCTAAAATAATTCTTTACCATTGTCTTTTTGTATTTCCTTAAAATCACTCATCCCGCAACGACTCGACCGGATTGGCCACCGCCGCACGGATTGCTTGCCAACCCACGGTAAGCATCGCGATCACTACAGCTACCGATCCAGCCAATGCAAACATCCACCATTGAATATCGATACGATAGGCAAAGTCAGCCAGCCACTTGTTCATGGCCCACCAGGCAATGGGCGAAGCGATGACAATGGCGATCAATACCAGCTTCACGAAATCTTTTGACAGTAAGCCCAAGACGCTTGTTACCGTTGCACCAAGCACCTTTCGGATGCCGATTTCCTTGGTACGCTGGAAAGCCGTAAGCGTAGCCAGGCCAAACAGGCCGAGGCAACTGATGAGGATCGTGATGATGGTTGCCAAATTAATGAGCCTACCGATCTGTCGTTCCTGTTTATACATCGCCTCCAACGTTTCATCGTAAAACCGATATTGGAAAGTTTCAGCAGGATAGAAAGCGGCCCATTCCTCACCGATAGCCTTCAGCGTCGCTTGCCAGCGGGCAGGATCGTAGCTGTCCATTTTGATATTAAATGTGGTGAGACTCGGCTTTTCTGTTGCGAGGATCACCGGTGTGATCGGTGTATAGAAATCCTGTGTATGGAAATCCTTTACCACCCCGGCGATTGCTTGTTTGGCATTCCCCCGCTGGCCGATGAATTTGCCAATCGCTTCATCGGGTGTCTTGAATCCAAATGCGCTGGCCGCCGTTTCATTGATGATGAATTCAGCGATCGTATCCGATGCCCGTATGTTTCTGCCAGCCAGCAGATCCATTTGGTAAAGATCCAAAAAGGCCGTGTCGATGAACTTTTTGTATCCGGTGATCTCAACCGGATTCTTTCCGTCCGGCGCATACCCAAAGGGGCTCGACGAATAACCGGATGACAAGGGAGCACTTCCCAAAGCAACCTTTTCGATACCCGGCAGCTGCCTAAGTTCATTGAGCAGCGTGAACTGTTTGTCTTGGTAGCGAGGGTCTGATAGATATTTCCAAGGTACATTAACCAATACAACGGCATCCTTGTTGAAGCCCATGTCGGCCCTCAGGGTATGACGCAATTGTGTGCCGACAATAATTGCACTGATGATAAATACCAACGCGATGGTAAATTGGAATACAATCAATACCTGTTGGAGTGAAAAACGACGTGCGGGCGTAGCCGTCGAAAAGAAATTTTTGAATACATCTACCGTTTTCACCCGGGTGATTAGCCAGCTGGGGTATAGTCCCGCGAATAACGTAATGAGTACGACAAGGCCAAGCATGAAACCGATCAGTAATCCGATACCATCCGTTGGCGTTACACCCACGGGAATAATATCGGCCAGCCCCCAGAACGCCAGCCTACCAAATGCAAACGCGAAGATTGAGGCAACAACGGCAGTGATCAAGGTTTCGCTTAAAAACAAGCCAATCAATTGCCAGACACCTCCTCCAAGGGTCTTCCGTACACCAATTTCCTTGCCCCGTTGTGGGATCTGCGCCACGCTCATGTTGACATAATTGATACAAGCAAGGACGAGCAAGAAGACGCCGATGCCGATCAGTCCGTATAGAACGGGCTTACTGGTTTTGCTCACACCGTAATCAGCAACATGCGTGGCGAAATGGGCATCTCTTATAGGCAACAATTCGTATGACCGCCCTCGTTTGGGCACGTTCGTATTTCCTTGGCTCTTGCGCTCTTCTTCAAAGGCACTCCAATGGCGGGCATCGAGTTCATTGATTTCGCGTAGTTTCGCACGGGCATTTACGCCATCGGCCAACTGCAGATAGAGCCTGTCGCTGCCGTTGGTATTGGTCCACATGTAGCTTTCGTAAGCTGTTTTAGGCAATGCGAAAAACTCCTGGGTGGTAAATTCGGACGGGGTATAATAGTCGGCTACGATCCCCGTGACCGTCCGTGTGACCGTATCGCGTCCATAGTACGTAATCGTTTGACGGAGAATGTCCTCCGGATGGATGTTGGGAAAGTATAGGCTGGCCCGGCTTTGAGTAAGGACAACGCTTTCAGGGGCATCTAATGCCGTACGCTTATCACCCGCAATCCATCTGTAGGGTAACATAGCGAAATAAGATGGGGTGGTCGCAGCGATTTGGTCGGGATCTTCCTTGATGAAGACTTCCTGGTTTTTCCGTTCGATTTCCACGCTGTTTACCCATTGGCCAAACACCGGAACCACATGTTCCATTCCGGTAATTTCTTCCGCGATACCCTGATGCAGCGGCGCGGATACACCTCCCATGCGGGATTCCTTGCCTTCCCGGCTGAATGCGCTGATGACTTTATAGATACGTTGGCTCTTGGTCAATTGCACATCGTAGCTAAATTCGTAATCAATGATGCGGTAGATTACCCAACAGGCACTGATGCCGATGGCCAAACCGAGAATATTCAATGCGGTGAACAGTTTGTTTCGCCACAGGTGCCGAAAAGCATTTTTAATGTGATTTTTTAACATAGTAGGTTCGTCTTATCGATGTCATCTGTTTTTAGGTCCTATTCATCCCTTAAACTATCAATGGGATTGGCTATTGCGGCTTTTAGCGCTTGCATTCCCACGGTCAGCAGTGCGATGACAAACGTCACAACTGCCGCCAAGGCAAAAACCCACCAATCCAGCGTCGTACGGTATGCAAAGTCGTGCAGCCAATGGTTCATGGCGAGATAGCTGGCGGGAATAACGATACACGTGGCGACAAGTACCGGCCGCAGGAGTCCGCGGGTAAGCAGTACGATAATACCCGTAACCGACGAACCCAACACTTTGCGTACCCCGATTTCCTTGAAGCGTTTCACGGTGGTGAAGGAGGCAAGGCCGAACAAACCTAGGCAGGCAATAAAAATAGCCAAACCGGCGAAAATGGTCAATAGCCGCTGCTGCCTGAGGTCGGTCCGGTACAGTTCATCAAACTGTTGGTCGAGGAATTCGTATGCAAACGGATATCCGGGTGCGGCCTGCTCGTAAGCCTGTTTGATGGCGGCGAGGCTTTGCTTAATGTTTCCACCGATGGTTTTGACCAGCGCTACGCGATGATCGGGATACGGCGCAATGATAAGCGGTTCAATATTTTCCTTGAGCGACAAAAAGTTGAAGTCTTCTACTACCCCAACGACGTGTCTTCGTTCGCTATCACGGATCGTATTTCTGATCCATTTGCCAATGGCCTGTTCGGGGGTCCAGCCGAAACTGGCGGCAGCAGTCCGGTTAATCAATGCAGCAGCCGTACTGTCGGTGGGGTATTCGGGCGAAAGGTCTCTGCCGGCGATGAGGGTCAACCCCATCGTTTCGACAAATTCGAAATCGGCAAACTCGGATCGGCTTCGCCGTTTCTCGGTATGTCCTTCCACTTCGAACATCTGTCCGTCAAAAAAGCCGCCGGGCTCTCCGGACATCAGGGAAACAGAAACCACCGAGGGCTCTCCTTGAAGCGCATTTTTAAACCGATTTCGGTTTACATAAAAATCGTCGTTATCAATACGGACGATAACGACTTGTTCGGCATGATAGCCGAGTTGCTTGTTTTTGACATAGTGCAGCTGCTTAGCGATGACGATGGTACCGATGATAAGGAAAATCGAGATGCAGAACTGGAAAATAACCAATCCCTCCCTGAACACGGTACCTCCTTTGCCGACGCGCAGTTTACCCTTTAGCGCTTGTACCGGCGAAAAGGAGGAGAGGAAAAGAGCGGGATAGCTACCAGCGAGAAAGCCGACAACGACGACTACACCGGCGACGAATGTCCAAATGGGCCAAGTACCCCAGTTAACAGTCAAGGGATAACCCAATAACAGATTATAGCCCGGTAATAGCATCGTCAACAGGCCAATGGATAGGATGCATGACATAAATGTCAACAACACCGATTCACCAATAAATTGCCAAGCCAATCCTTTTCGCTGTGCACCAAGTACCTTTCGTAGTCCTACTTCCTTGGATCGGTCGACTGACTGGACCACGGAGAGGTTTACATAATTGATACAGCCAATGAGTAAGATCAACAGGGCGACCGAGATGAAGATATAAACCACCTGTTTGTCGCCATGTTTAGCCTGATCAAAAGAGAAGCGCTCAAAGTAAACATCTTTCAACGGTGTCAGCGAAAGCGAAAACCGGTATCCGTATTCTTTCATATCGTGCCCCATGTATTTTTCCATAAACTCGGGAAAGCGGTTTTCAAGCTGACCTTCCGTAACGTTGGGTGCAAGTCGTACGTAGGTGTAGAGTCCGTTGTTAATCCATACATTCATCAGGTTTGAAGCCTGGTAGTTCGCCAGGGGAACAAGCAGGTCAAATTCGAGGTGTGAATTGGAAGGTACATCTTTGGCAATAGCGGTGACTCTGAGCTGCAACGTTTTATCGAGCTCGATCAGTTGGTTCATTGCCTTATCAGCGCTCCCGAAATACTTCTTCGCCGTACTTTCCGTAAGGACCACGCTGGTAGGATCACTCAATGCCGTGGCGGCATCGCCCTGTACCAGCGGAAAAGAAAACAGGTTGAAAAAATTGGAGTCCACATCGTATATCCGTTTTTCCCGGAAAGAACGATCGCCAATGGTGACCAGACCTTCGGTGGGGTTTACGCGGACGATTTCTTCGATTTCCTCGCTGAAGTCGTTTGATAAGGCGGGTGCATAAGGGCCCGAAAGATAAGCCACGATGCTCTGTTGGCCTCCTTCGATTCCTACTCCACGCATTACACGGTAAATCCGATCGTTGTTAACATGGAAACGGTCTACGCTGAACTCGTTTACGATGTAAACAAAAATCATCAGGCACACGGTAATGCCGATGGTCAGGCCAAGGATGTTGATGAAAGAAAAAGCCTTTTTCTTCATCAGGTTGCGCCATGTGGTTTTGAAGTAGTTCGTTACCATGTTGTTTTCAGTTCATTCATCTCGTAAACTATCCACTGGATTCAATCGGGCGGCTTTGAACGTTTGAAAGCTGACAACCAACAGGGTCAGTATCAGCGCCCCTGCGATTGCGAAGCCAAAAATCCACCAAGGGATGCTTGTTCGGTAGGCGTATTGTTGTAGCCAATTGTCAAGCGCATAATATGCAACCGGACTGGCTACAAAGCAGGCAATCAACACCAGTATCAGAAAATCGGTAGACAATAGTCTCCACAACTGGAAGACGGATGCGCCAACTACTTTCCGAATGCCAATCTCCTTAGTTCGCTGTTCAGCCACGAAAGACGCCAAGCCAAATACACCGAGGCAACTTATTACAATAGCAAAAATGGCAAATAGCGTTGCTGCCTTGCCAATACGTTCCTCAATAGCAAACTTAGATGCATATTCTGCGTCAGCAAACTGATAGGCAAATGGTGCGTTGGGAATAATTTTCCGAAATACTTCCTCCATGCCAGCCAACGTAGTTGTGGTGGCTAATCCGGGGTTCAGTTGGAAGATCATCCAGTTGACATTTTCATAATCCAACAAGTAAACTGTGGGTTTAACAGGTTGGAAGGGTGAACTCATGACTACATCCTGGACGGTGCCGATGATGCGGTAATCCCGATTGCCCCATCGTACCGTTTTTCCGACAGGCTCATCGATCCCCATAAACTGAACAGCCGCCTGATTGAGAATAAACCCGGCAGAATCGGTTGAATGGTCCCGGGAAAAGTCCCGCCCGCTTTCCAATTGCCACGAGATGGTTTTGCCGTAGTCATGTGTTACCTTGACAACACCAAAGTCGGTCGTCAGGTTAGGGTCCTTACCTTGCCACTCGAAACCACTGCTATTGGACCATACCGCGGTGAGCGGACTGGACGATTCGGCCATTTCAACGATCAGGTTCTTTTCCTTGAGCGCATGCTGCAATACATCGAACTTACCATAGAAATCGGGAGTGGCCATTTCTACCATTACCAATCGCTCTCGGTTATATCCTGCAGGCCGGTTTTTGGTATGCTGGATTTGCCGGAAAACGATCAGGGTACCGATAATCAGCGCCAATGATATTGTAAACTGGACCACGACCAGCATTTTCCGTGGCAAGCTGGCCAATCGCCCGGCTTTGAAGGTACCTTTCAATACGCGAAGTGGGTTAAACGAAGAGAGGTAAAATGCCGGATAGCTGCCTGCAATCAGTCCGGTCAGTACTGTGAATACCAGCCCGGCACCCCAAAATATGCCATTTGTCCAGGGAATAGCCAATTGCGTATCGGTCACCTCGTTGAACCAGGGCAACGCAATGAAGACCAACAGCAGAGAAAAGGCAAAGGAGACGATGGCAATAAGCGTTGACTCGCTCAGGAATTGGGCAACCAGCAGTCTTTTCGGCGATCCAACGGTTTTGCGGATGCCCACTTCCTTGGCCCGACGCTCTGACCGTGCCGTGCTGAGATTCATGAAGTTGATACAGGCCAGTGCCAGCACAAATAGTCCGATGATGGCAAACAGGTTGACGTATTCGATGACGCCCCCCACGGCTTTTCCATTTTTCCAGGTACTGTAAAGGTACCAGTCGTTCATGGGATGGATGATCAGCTTGGCTTGAAACCGTGTCTGTTCTTCCGGCGACACCTTCTTTAACTTGGCGTCCTTTACGGCAGCGTTGGCCCGCTCAAATGAGACATCATCGGATAGCTCGACAAAGCATTGGAAAGAGTTATCGGCCCAATCGGCGGCAGCCCGCTTAAACCAGGATTCTGAGGATAGGTACAAGGACCAGGGAGCGATGAATTTCAGATCCCTGAATGTGGTATTATAGGGTAAATCTTTATAGACTGCCGTAACCTGTACATCCAGTGCTTGGTCTATTTTCATTACCTGACCGATGGGATCATCATCGCCGAAAAATGCTTTAGCGGTGGATTCAGCGAGCATGATGCTGTTTGGGGCGTCAAGGCCATCGATGCTTCCCGATTGGATGTCCAGCGTGAGCATTCGCGGTCCATCGGTATCCATATAAATGCCGCTATGTGAAAGGTGTTTGTCTTGATGCGACAATACGTGGCTACCTACCCAGGATGCCATAACGACGTGCTCAAGGTGGTTGCCGTAATTGGTTTTTAACTCGTTTTCCAACGGCAGTGGCACGGCAGGACCCGTTATCGCCTCACCGTTGAAAACCTGTGTCTGCCAGATCTGCCCAATGCGGTCGTGGTTCCGGTGGTAACGGTCATAGGTTTGGACATTCCATATCCATAAGGCAATCAAGATGAAGACAGCCATTCCCATCGCCAATCCGAGGATGTTAATGAACGACGATTTCCGGTTTTTGACGAGATTACGCCATGCGATGTTGAAATAGTTCCTGATCATTTCGTTAGACATTTAGCTCTCTTTACCCTTAAACTAACCATCACTCATCCCGTAAACTATTCACCGGGTTGGCCGTTGCCGCCCGGATGGTATGAAACAACACCGTTGCCATTGTCATCACCAATACGGCAATGGCCGATAACAGGAATGGCATGACGGATAGTCCTGTATTGTACGTAAATAACTGTAACCACTTATCCATAAAATACCACGCAACAGGGAATGCAATCAAGCATGCAAGACCAACCAATACCACAAAATTTCCGGTAATTAATGGAATGATCCGACCCACACTTGCGCCCAGTACCTTACGGATACTGATTTCTTTTTGTCGTTGTTCCGTGATAAACGCGATGAGCCCCAATAACCCGAGACAGGTAACAAGTACGGTTAGCACAGAAAATGTTGTAAACAGTTTGCCCCGCTTCTGATCAGCCGCATATTGCGAGTCGAAATCCTGGTCGAGGAACGTGTACTGGAAAGGTAACTCGGGAAAAAGCGCCTTCCACGATTGTTCCACACGAGCAACTGTAGCCGGAATGTTGCGCGGATCCAGTTTTAATTGGATATTGTTGCTATTGGGCCGATAAAAGAGAATCAATGATGCAATCGGATTATACAGCGACTGTTGATTGAAGTCTTTAACCACACCCACTACTTCCAAAGAGTTACCCGAGGTGTCGCCCGGAAACTTTACTGTTTTCCCAATGGCGTTTTCACCCCATTCAAATTCCTTTACCATACGCTCGTTAACGATGATGCTACGCAGCGTATCCGATAATCCCGAAAAGTTCCTGCCCTGCACGATTTCCATACCCAGGGTATTGAAGTAGTCTTCATCGATACCATAGGTAAAGACTCCCTTATCGACAAACCCGCTTTTGGATTCGACGGTGAACAGATTAAAGTTGATGTTCGCCCCAGGCACTGCTTGCGATGTGCTGACGGCCAGCACCTGGGGGTTTTGGCGCATTTCATTTTTGAATGAAAGAATCTTGCTGCGTACATCACGCTGCGAATTGGCAGTTACCGTCAATACCTGATCCGTATTAAACCCCAGGTCTTTCGAGCGGAGGTACGCCAATTGGTTATATACCACCCACGTGCAGATGAGCATGATGATCGAAATGGAAAACTGAACGACGACCAGTGCACGGCGGAGTGTGACGTTGCTGGAGCTTTTGGAAAGACTCCCTTTCAATACGCTCACCGGATTGAACTTGGAAAGGTAAAGTGCAGGGTAGCTTCCTCCCATCAATCCGACGAATACAACGACAGCCAATATCGTCAGCAGCGTGCGGGCCTGTAATAGCGTATCAAATGAAATGGACTTGCCAGCCAATGAATTGAATACAGGCAAAAGCAATACGATCAATCCAAGGCTCAACAGTAACGCAAACAACGCGGTCAATATAGATTCAACGAGGAACTGCGAAATCAATTGCCACCGGGAAGAACCGGTAACCTTCCGTATACCGATTTCTTTGGAGCGCCGGGCAGACCTCGCTGTTGTCAGGTTCATGTAATTGATGCAGGCGATCAATAACATGAAAAAGGCAGCCGCAGAAAAGATATAGATGTACGAGATGTTTCCCAATTCTTCCGGTTCGCCCTGCATATCCGAGTGGAGATGGATGGCTGTGATCGGCCGGATCCCAAACCGAATCTTGATTTGGAACTGGGCAAAAATGGAAGCCAGGTATTTATCATACATCGGCAACAATTTCTGTTCAAAAGATGCGGCGTTGGTCTGGGGTTTCAGCAACACATAGGTGTTGAAACCGAAGCCGCCCCAATTATTCGCAAAATCCGCAGGCAGCGAACTTCTTGAAATTAAGACATTGAAGATAATATGTGAATTTTTGGGAACGTCTTCTACTACACCGGTTATTTTATATACATCTCCGTTGGTGTTCTCCAGTGATTTGCCGACGTAGCCCCCGGCCTTACCGAAATACTTTTCAGCAACCGACTGTGTCAGCACCATGGAATTGGGCGCTACCAATGCTGTCTTTGGATCTCCTTCAAGGAAGGGGTGTGTAAAAACGCGGAACACATTGCTATCCGCGAAAAAAACCTTATCTTGATAGAGGCTTAACTCACCTTTTTTGTATAATATATTTCCATTACCCACCAATCGGACAGCCTCTTCTACTTCAGGATAGTCTTTGCTCAATGCAGGAGCCATGGGGAAAGGCGTAGATACCCACTTCAACGTGTCTTTTTCCGGCTCTTTGATGTAGGATTCTACGCGGAATATACGGTCCGCTTTTTCATGATAGCGGTCGTAACTGAGTTCGTCCTGAATGTAAAAAATCAGGAACAGGCTGAATGTGATGCCGATCGTTAGCCCGAGAATGTTCAGCAGGCTGTACCACTTGTCGCGTTTGAAGTTGCGCAATGCAACCAGTAAGAGGTTTTTTATCATGATTATGACTTTTAACGATCAGCAACCTTTTCTTCCCACATTCTTTTCCTCTTCCATTCTTTTCTTCTCATTTGTTTTTAGCCCGTTGCGGCCCCGGCCTAGGAGATGGTAGCGCAGCACCCCAGATCCAGTCGGGAAGCAATAGGCTCAAACATCACTCATCTCGCAGACTATCCACCGGATTAGCCATCGCCGCCCGTATCGCCTGCCAACTTACAGTAAGCAGGGCAATGGCCACGGCTGCCACACCCGCCAATGCAAACATCCACCACTGGATGTTGATACGGTATACAAAATCTTCCAACCACTTATTCATCAGCCACCAGGCAATGGGCGAAGCAACGACGACAGCAATCAATATTAATTTTAAGAAATCCCTCGATAGCAACCCTACAATGCCAGACACAGTGGCTCCGAGGACTTTGCGTATTCCAATTTCTTTTGTCCGTTGGAAAGCGGTGAGTGTCGCCAATCCGAACAGGCCGAGGCAACTGATGAAGATGGTAATGCCGGTAGCAGCCCGTATCAATTTTTGGGTATTGCGATCACTTTCATAGTATTCTTCAATGAATTTGTCGTAAAAGCGATATTCAAAAGGAACACCCGGGTAAACTTTTTTCCATTCATTTTCGATGATTTGAATCGCCGCTTGCCACTGTGCCGGATCCCTGGGCAATTTGATCGTAAACGTATGTAATCTGTCTTTAGCTGATGCAATGGCGGTTGGTGGGATTTCCGATCGTAGTCCCATCGGATGGAAATCGGCCACTACACCTACGATGGGGTAGGATTGTCCATTGTATGGGGTTACGAGCACCTCGCCGATGGCTTCGCTGGGCGAAGAAAATCCATATATTTCTAGCGCTTTTTCGTTGATGATCAATTCGTTGATGGTGTCTGAAGGACGTATGTTGCGTCCTGCTAGAAGTTTCAACCCATAAACACGTAAGTAAGCCGTATCTGCCATCTTCATATGCAGGGCTTTTTGGATTTCCACCGTGTCCCGGAAATAGCTATGTACATTACTCATCATCCGGTTGTCCATGGGACGGTCACCCAGGGCTACACCTGTAAATCCGGGCAGCCGTTTAAGTTCATTGGCCAGTACAAATTCCTTGTCTTTATTCTCAGGTCGGTTGTATGTTTTGTACGGTACATCAACCGTGACAACCGCTTCTTTGTTGAACCCGAGGTCTTTATTCAGCGTATACTGGAGCTGCTGTCCCATAATGACGGCCGAAATGATGAAGACCTGGGCGACCAAAAACTGAAAGACAATCAATCCTTTGCGAAGCGACAATCGGCCACGACCCGCAGTTTCCGCTGTCTGGCCCTTCAATACATTAACCGTACTGACCTTGGTCAGTAAGAAAGCAGGGTACAAGCCGGATAGCAGCGAAATAACCGCAATCAATGCCAGTACGAATACCAGCATACCGCGATAGTTCACATAATCGAACATACCTTCGGGTAGGAATACGGAAAACACCTTGCTGGCCACGAACGTAAGCAGAAAAGAAAGCGCGAGGGCAAAGAGTGTCACGGCAAAAGTTTCACCAATGAAATGCCTGATGAGGCTGCCGGCCGTGCTGCCGAGTGTCTTTCGGATACCGATTTCCCGCGAGCGCTGGGGTAGAAGCGCGGTGCTGAGGTTGACGTAATTGATGCAGGCCAATATCAATAAAAAGGTGCCCACTGCGATCAGTCCGTAGAGAACGTTTTTATTCACGGTGCGTGTCTGCGCCCCATAGTTCGTGGCGAAATGCCTTTCTAGTAAGGGAAGTAGCCCATACCAGCGCTCAAAATTATATTGGGCAAATTGCTCCGCATTGAATTTCCGGCAAAATACATTCACTTGGTCTACGATGTGTTGGGGGTCGGTATTTGGCTGGGCTTTTACAAACACCAAATCATTGGAACTCATGTCTCCCCAAGAGCCTTCGTTCAGGTCGGCTTCGGATATTCGCATAAATTCGGTATTGTCCCGATTGAAACTGTTCGTGTAATCAAGTGCTGCCACCACTCCCGAAACCTGCTTATGCAACGTATCGTCGTAAATAAGCGTTTTTCCCAGCATTTGGTCCGGAGTAAGATCCGGGAAATATTCCCGCGCTTTCTTTTCGGTAAGTACCACCCGATCGGGTGCATCCAGTGCAGTCTTCTTATCGCCAGCCAGCCATTGATAGTCGATTAAATCAAAATAGCTCGGCAGGGTGGTTACTTGCCCAATCTCCCGGTCAAAGCGGACAGATGTCTGCTTGCCGTTTTCCGGCATAGATACCGAATTGTAATACCTGTAAAACATGGGCACCACCAATTCGGCGCCTGAAACGTCATTGAGCAATACGTTCGTTACCGGCTTCTCGACGCCCGCAAACCCATCTTCCCTACCGTTTTTGTCTTTACTTTTACTTACTAACTGGTAAATCCGGTCGGCATCTGGTAAGCGTTGGTCAAAACTGTATTCGTATTCCACCATCCGGTAGATTATCCAGCAGGCGCTGATACCGATCGCGAGACCCAGTACGTTCAGCCCCGTGAAAAGACGATTGCGCCATAGGTGGCGGAACGTGGTCTTTAGGTAATTGGTGTTCATTATCTTTTCCGTTACCTATTTCGAATTTAAAAAGGTGCGGTCACGCACGTATTATCGGTTGACACATACACCCCGTAAGCAATAATACAGTTATTGCGCCAAACTGATAAATAGCTAGTAATGAGGTTATTGTTTCGGTGTTTTCGCATTAAAGTGTTCGATATCGAACACCCAATGTTCAATAGCGTACGCTTTCTGACGAGTACTAGTGTCTGGACGAGTTATCTCTGGACAAATCGTTGGAACCACAGTTCGTACATGGGGTCGAGAAAATAGGATTGATTATTTCTGACCTCGATGAGTTCTTTGTTGAGGAGCGCTTTTTTAGCTTTAGCGACTGTTGCCGACGAACCTAATCGGTAGTTATCGATGACCACTTTGCTGCTTAACCCCGAGGAAACGCCGTCTGCCAACGCTTTGAGGTAGGCTAATTGGCTGCCCGAAAGACTTTCTGTATCCCGCATGTATAAGATGGAATTTTGTTCCAGCAGATTTTCCAATGCTTCGTCGACAATAAGTTGTGTGACGATTTTTTCAGTGCTGATCCAGACCATATGCGACAGCTGCTGCACGTAGTAGGAATGGTCTTGTACCAAAGCTGCGATATAGTCAGCCAATGTATCGTTTATACGCTTGCCAGTTGAGTCAAATGCGCTGACAATGAAAGAAACCCATTCCGCCCGACCGATTTTGTTCAGGTACATAACGTCTCCGAATTTGTAAAATGGCATGGATTGCCGCTCGAATAACGACATCATCATATGCTGCTGGCTGCCGTACAGACAGTAACATACTCGTTGGTGATGCTGCCATTCGCTCCGTAGACGCTTCTGGAAAAGTAATGGATTCCTGAAATTGGTCAGGTTTTGAAACTCGTCGATGCAGACTACCAACTGTATACCTTTATTTTGGGCTATTCGTTCCGGTAGATTCAAGACTTCTTGGTAGTTCCTTTCTAGTTCTTGCCAATTAAAACCGATTTCGAAATCGTGTATGGGATCAGGACCAAGGCTGATTTTAGGGGTCAATTGTTTGAAGAATTCTTTACTAGCGGCTACCCATTCTTCAAATTTACTACTAGTGGCTTTAATAGTCGCCGTTGCCAATACTTTGTAAAATTCTGCTTCATCCTGTAGGCCTAATAGATCCAATTGCACAATCCGCAGTTTCTTTGTGCTTACTTCTTGGATAACACGTTTGACCAACGATGATTTGCCCCATCGCCTAGGGGAGATCAATAGGGTGTTGACGCCGTGCTGAAAATTATTTTTCAGTCGTTTTATTTCCTTCTTGCGGTTGGTAAATCCCTCCGTACTAACACTTCTTCCAAATAGAAATGGCGATTTCATTGAGCAAATATACAAGTTATTGTTTGCAAACCTCTTTTTTGTAACCATTTGGTTAGTAACCGATCAGTTACTAACCAAATGGTTACACGCTGCACGTCCTTAAACTACTCATCCCGTAACGACTCGACCGGATTCGCTACCGCCGCCCGTATCGCCTGCCAACTTACAGTAAGCAGGGCAATGGCCAACGCCGCAAAACCCGTCAGCACAAATAGCCACCATTCTACCTCAATGCGGTAATCGAAGTCTTCCAACCAGTTGTGCATCGCCCACCACGCGATGGGTGAGGCAATGACAATGGCCAAACACACTAATTTGATAAAGTCTTTTGAAAGCAACGTTACAATGCCCGCTATGGAAGCGCCGAGTACCTTGCGGATACCGATTTCCTTGGTTTTCTGCTGAGCGGTGAATGCGGCAAGGCCGAATAAACCCAAACAAGCGATTAAAATGGCAATCGCAGCGAATAAGGCCGTCAATGTCGCGATGCGCTGCTCTTCCGCGAATTTTCGTCCATAGGCCTCATCCACAAAGGTGTACTCAAACGGATAATAGGGATTGAATTTATGGAAGGCAGCCTCCGCGATGGCGAGATTTTCGGCCGTGGCCCGGTCAGGGTTCAACCGGATGTGCATATAACTGAAATAGCCCGCTGGCCCGTAAACGATAAGCGGCTCGATGGCATCGTAAGGCGATTGATTGATAAAATCTTTTACCACGCCAACGACGTGCCAACGCTCTTCGTATGCCTTACCTGCATTCCGGACAAGTTCCGCACCAAGTGGATCCTTCAACCCCATGCGCTTCACTGCCGTTTCATTGAGCAATACGGCATTGGAGTCGGTCGGGAACTGATAGACGTCGATATCACGTCCGGTAACCAATGCTACTTGCATGGTCTTCACGAAATCGGCATCGCTGCTCAGCCCCTCAAAAACCAGGTCGTGGTCTTCTGGTTTGCTGTTGGGCCAGCTAAAATTCCAGCTGTTGGTGGTGTGCCTCGTTATCGGTCCAATCGTTTTGGTGATGGCGGTTGCCGCCCCCTTATCAAGCAGCTCCTGTTTGATGAGGGCGTAATTTTTGCCTGCTTCACCATTTAATGCGGCATAGACCAAGTTGTTCTTATCGTACCCGTTATCGCGGTTTTGAACGTATTCGATTTGCCTAACGATTATCAGCGTACAGCTAATCAGCGTCACTGAGAAGGTAAACTGTAGTACCACCAATACCTTCCGAGGGGTAAACGTACCCCGGAGCGGTCCCAACCTGCCTTTGAGGGTCTTTACCGGCTGGAAGCTGGATAAGAATAAGGCCGGATAGATACCTGCAACAATTCCCGTGAATAAAAGAAACAAGGCGAAACACAACCAAAAAACGGGGTGAATTGCCGAAAGTGATAATTCTCTGCTGATGAGCTCACTGAAAAACGGTAGGACCGGTATGAGTAGGATCACCGCCAGCAAGCCGGCAATTACCGAAAGGAAAATCGATTCCGTTAGAAACTGGACTACCAAGGAATTTCTCCTGGCGCCGACCACCTTTCTTACGCCAACCTCTTTAGCCCGCTTTTCACTGCGGGCAGTGCTAAGGTTTGTAAAATTGATGCAGGCCAGTAAGAGGATGAACACGCCGATCACAATGAATAGCCTGACCGTATTCAACCGGCCGGCCACCATTTGTCCGTTTTCGGATTTATTGTAAAGGTGCCATTTGGCAGCAGGATGCAGGAAGATGTGCGCCGTATTGGTCGGGTCGGTATCGTGTGCAGCCACGAACGTCCGGATTTTTTCATTGAACGTTTGGAGCTCCACGCCGGGTCGCAGCAATACGTAGGCTTGGTGGTTATAGCCTGTCCAAGATCCATAAGATACGGTACGGATTGTTTTCTCAGCGAATAACCAAGGACAGAAATACTCGACATCGCTAAATCTTGAATTCGCTGGAATATCCTCGATGACCGCGCTCACCACAAGCGTGGCGATCGTATCTAAAGCAATGGATTGCCCAATCACACTTGTCTTGCCGAAAAGCCGCTTTGCGAGCGATTCGGTTAGCACCACGCTGTTGGGCCCGTTCAGTGGCGTGGTTGGGTTTCCGGCAATGAAGTTGAAGTCAAACAAACTGAAGAAGGATGAATCCGGTGCAATGCCACGGGGTGTGAACTTATTGTCCCCCACACGGAAAACATATCGGTTACCCATATTGGCAATCCGTACTACTGCCTCCACTTCGGGGTACTCCGCAGCCAGTGTCGGACCGAGTATGGCGGGCGTTTGGCCCCATGCATGCTTTCCGCCTTGGAACTCATCCGAAGTGAATACTTCGTAAAGCCTGTCGGTTTTGCTGTAAAACCGGTCGTATGTCAGCTCGCTTTGTATCCACAAGGCGATGGCGGTCGCCGCCATCAAGCCGATGGTCAATCCAATGATGTTAATGATCGAGAATCCTTTATCGCGTTTTAAATTACGCCAAGCGATTTTGAAATTGTTTTGTAACATTACTCATCCCTAAGATTATCCGCAATATTTGCCCGCGCAGCTTTCAACGTATGGATACCCACGGTTAATGCCGCTACCGCCAGCACAGCACAAGCCGCCGATGCAAACAACCATCCGTTTAGGGTCATCCGATAGGCAAAGCCCTGCAACCATTCGTGTGCTGCCCACCAACCGATCGGGATCGCAATCACCACGGCAGCCGCAATAAGCCGTATAAAATCCTTGCCCAGCGACATACCCAAGTCGGCAACACCGGCTCCCAACACCTTGCGGATACTGATTTCCTTGGTACGCCGCCCGACCAAAAAGGCGGTCAGTGCAAACAAGCCTATGATGGCGATGGTGATTGCCGTAAACCCGAAAAACGTCACAATGCGCTGCAACCGCCGATGCGAAGCAAACAATTGCTGGAAATTTTCGTCCAAAAAGGAAAGCCGGATGCCAAATCCCGGTTCTACCGTTTTCCAGCGTTCTTCAATCGCTGCAACGGGCTGTCTGACATCATCGCTGGCCAATTTGACCAATAATGCGCCCCCTGACTGGAAAACACACGCCTCATTGCCGATGGTGAACACGGCCGGCTGGATCTGTTGCTCCAATCCAAGTACGTTGAAGTCTTTCACCACGCCAACCACTTCCATCGGAATGCTGTCGCAATTGGCATAGGTGATAAACGCCCCGCCCGCATTTTGGAGCCCCATTTTCTTTGCCGCAGTCTCGTTGACGATGGCCGATCGGGTATGCTGGTCGGTATGGCTGTCATTGAAAAGCCGTCCATCGATCAATTGGATGCCCAATGTTTCAAAATAGTCTTTGCTCACCTTGACAGAGCCTATTCGATAATTCTTGTCCTGATACTTAAACGTCATTGTGGATGTGTCAGAAAACACATCTCCCGGTACTTTCGTGGTCTTGGACACGTACTGCACCCCAGGGATTTCCAGCAACCTGTTCCTGACGGCATCGAAATTCTTTTCCCTTGTATCCATCATGAACGGCCGAATCTGCACGACCTGTTCACCGGAAAACCCTTTGTCAAACCGTTGCATATAATTCAACTGGCTGTTGACAACGACCACACCCATGATAAAAAATGAAGCCACCACGAATTGTACGACGATCAGCCCGTTGCGGAGCGTCACGCCCCGTTTGCCCGTGGAATAATCCCCTTTCAGCACTTTTGCCGTATTGTACCGGGAGAGGAATACCGCTGGGTACAACCCTGACAACGCAATAACCAACAGCAGGCAGAGGGCTACCTGGGTGACCAGGCGCCAAAAAATGCCTGTGCCGAAAATGCTTAGGGTTACCTGAAACTCCCGGTTGAAATACGGCAGGGCAACATTCAGCAATAAAATGGAGACTGCTAACGCAATGACGCACTGGAAGGCGATTTCACCCATAAACTGCCAGAACAACCGGGCCCGGCTGGAACCCAGTACTTTCTTCACGCCTACTTCTTTCGCCCGGCGGAGGGAGGAAGCGATGGAAAGGTTACTGAAATTGATGGCCCCGGCAAATAACAGCAGCGTGGCCAGCACCAGCAAAACAGACACCGTGGCCATGTTGCTGCTTCCGTGCTTCGGGAAGTTGTGAATATCGTGTACGGCATCCACAAACAGGCCTTCCTGGCTACCGGATTCACGGAATTCGGCATAGGAACGTCCTTTGTCTTTCCGGAGCCTGTCTTCATAGTAAATCCGATCGATTGCGGATTCCAAAACATTGCCGCTGATGTGATCTTTCGTTTTAGCGTACGTATGGTATGACCAATTTCCCCAATGATAGTTGTTCTTTTCATTAGGCGAACGATGCACGACCTCGATGTCCAGATGTGTCGGTCCCTCGGGGCGTTCCATCACGGCGGTCACTTCACACTCGTACGCGTTATAGACCTTGACCATCTTGCCGATCGGGTTTTCGGAACCGAAGAGTTTGGTGGCCATCCCCTCACTGATAACCATGGCGTTGGGCTTGTTCAGCGGATTTAACGCATCACCCGCCACGATCCTGTACGGGAAGACCTTGAAAAACAAAGAATCGGCAGAAATTATCCCGGTCTGCGTAACGGTTTTTTCGGCGAAGGATAAGGGGATCTCAGCCCGTGCGCCGAGCGAAATACTGGTGGCGGCTTCGACCTGTGAGGCATTGTCCCTGAGTAGCGCCGCCAATGGGGCTTGTGTCGCATTGAAGATGTCCTCCTCCCCACGAAGCGACACCTTGTACACCTTTCCCAGTTCCGGATTCCAGCGGTCATAGCTTAGTTCGTGGTTGAGGTAAAGCAGGATAACCAAGAAACTGGTCAGGCCAATTGACAACCCTAAAACGTTGATGGAAGTGTACGTTTTGTTCTTCCAAAGATTGCGCCATGCGGTTTTGAGGTAATTCTTAATCATTTTTCCGTTATCTATATTCTTTTATCCTTGTTCATCACCAATCACTCATCCCGCAAACTATCTACCGGATTCGCTCGGTTTGCCTGTACGCATAATCCGATGATTAATCCGTAAGCCAGAACAAAGACCAGCAGGCACACCAAAAGGTATTCACCCACACCTTGACCAATCCGGTACGAATAACCCTCCAGCCACTTGTTGGCCACCCAATAGGTAAGAGGCCAGGCTATCAGATTGGCGATAATGATCAAGCGGGTATAGTCCTTTACAATGAGCAGCGTAAGGTGTCTGAGCTCTGCACCCAACACCTTTCTTACCGCGATTTCCTTGGTACGTTTCGCCAAGGTAAAGCTCACAATGCCAAATATACCCAATGCGATGATTAAAAAATTTAATGTGGTAGCCACATCCGCCGCCCGCTTCAGTTGCAGTTCCGATTGGTATAAGGCCGCAAATTGATCATCCATAAACGTAAATTCAAACGGGGCATCGGGCAGTAGCTTTTGCCACTCCTGCTTGACCAGCTTGATGGATTCAGCCACGTTTGATCCCCTTAGCTTGAGCGAAAGAAACCGATAGGAAAGGAAGTCCTGTACGTGAAAAAAAGCAACCGGCTTGATCTGCTCCTGTAAGCTGGAGTAATGATAATCCTTCACGACACCCGCAATCGTAACGTCGGTGCCCCCAGCAATCTGCCGGAGTTTTTTATGGATTGCGGTTTCCGGTGTTAGCCCCAACGCGGCCACCGCCGATTCATTCAGCACCACTTGGTTGGGGATGTAACCGCCGCTCTGTGCAAAGCAGGTGCCAGCCAATAAGGTCATGCCATAGGTGCGGGCATAGTCCTGATCTACCCCGATCGAATAGATCATCGCTTCGGACCCATCTCCGGAAGCTTGTTGCATGCCAAACGCGTTCGGTGGTTGGCCATCAGGCACTTCAAAAGAGAGGGAAGCACTTTCTACAGCTGCCAGCTCCGTAAGCGCCTGTTTCACACCCATCATTTGTTTGACACCGGCAGCATCCCATTGTTTCGGAAAGGCGGTGATCACCATCACCTGATCCTTGCGGTAACCGATGTCTTTCGAGAAAATGTAGTTGACCTGACGCGATACGATCAATGTGCCGATAAATAGGGCAATACCCAGCGTAAACTGGACGGTCAGCATCGTCTTACGGAGCGTAAAGTTGCCGACAGCAGTATCCAACCTGCCCTTTACGGCTTTGGTCACGGGCGATGAACTCAGCCTGAATGCCGGGTAGATGCCAGCCAAGAGTCCGGTGACGAGTACCAGCAATGCCATTCCTGCATAAACCGTCCATCCGAAATGCAATACCGAATCCAATTGGGTGTTCAAGATGGTATTGAAGACAGGTCGCAGTAGCTGGTATAGGGGGAAAGAAAGCAACGCAGCCAGTGCGGTAAGGAATAGGGCCTCGCCGAGAAACTGGATGATTAATTGTTGCTTGGCACCGCCGAACACTTTGCGCAAGCCGATCTCCTTCAGCCGTTGGGAGGAAGTGACAACGCTGATGTTTACGAAATTGATGATTGCCATCAAGAGGATAAACAGCGCCGATAGCGAGAGGATGGCGACCATGCGCCTGGCTGCCCCACCGTTGTCATTGAGGTAGTAATCCTTTACGGAAGCTAGCTCGATCGTCAGGTTTTGCTGGATGTTTTCCGGTGTATATTTAGCAAGTACTTGTTGGCAGGGTATCGTCAGGTCGGCGGGCGTGACACCCGGCTGGAGCTGGATCATTCCAATCTCAAAGGGATTATTCCAGCCTGCTGCCGGGTCTTCGAAGCCGAAATACAGGTTTCCCTCCGTCGGTACGAATACCGAATAGTTATCGCCACCGACGAGGTTGGTCACCGAATTATAGGGGATGTCGGCAATGACCGCCGATACCTGGTAAACCTGCTTATCGCCCTGTACGGTACTGTGTACGCTGATGGTCTCATCGACTGCGTTTTTTTTGCCGAACAGTTTCAGGGCCATGCTTTCAGTAATGACGGCAGAGTGGTTGTTGGGAAAAGGTTGATCGGCATTGCCGAAACTGACCGGAAAGCCATACATCCGTATAAAGGAAGTGTCACCGATGGCAACATCTTCCACAAAATGTTTGTCACCGGCTGATACCACGTTCGTTACCGGATTGTACCGGTAGTAGTCGGCTACTAACGAGGGGTATTCTTCACGCAGTGTTTTGGCAAGTGGTCCCAGTGTCGTGATATCCAGTCCGAACCCCTCGCTTTTCCACCGGCTTTTTATGATATATTGGTCATCGATGTTCCGCAGCGAGTGATTGATGCGGTATTGACCGAGCACATATATCCCTACCACTAAGGTAAACGTGATGCCGATGGTGAGACATAATACATGAAGAAACGAAAGCAGCCTGTGTCTCAGCAGATACCGCCACCCTGTTTTGAAATAATTTTTCAACATAATGATCTGTATTTAACTAACTGCTGCATCCAAGGCGCTACATTTTTTGAACCATAATCATCACTCATCCCACATTTCTCTCCCTACTCCTAACTGATTTTTCCTGCTGCAGACCCGGCCTAGGATACGGTAGCGAAGCGCCCGGATCCAGTCGGGGAGCAACAGGATAAATCATCACTCATCCCTCAAACTATCCACCGGATTGGCCACCGCTGCCCGCACGGCCTGCCAACCTACCGTAAGCAAGGCGATCACCATTGCCGCAATACCCGCTACCGCAAACATCCACCATTCAATGTCGATGCGATAAGCGAAATCTGTCAGCCATCTATTCATGGCCCACCACGCAATCGGAGACGCAATAACAACTGCAATAAGTACCAGTTTAATAAAGTCGGTAGAAAGCAACTTCGCTATACCCGCCACAGAAGCCCCCAATACTTTGCGGATGCCGATTTCCTTAGCGCGTGTGTTGACGGTGTAGGTGGTTAATCCCAATAATCCCAGGCAACTGATGCCAATCGATAGCGACATTGCCCAGCCCAGCAAGCCTGCCGTGGCCTGTTCCCGTTTGTAGAACTGTGCGACCATTTCGTCCACAAATTGGTAGTTGAACGCTTCCTCGGGAAATATTTGTGCATAGGCTTTCCGGATTTGCGTCAGCGTCTCGCTCCACGATTGGCCATCCCGGTTGGGTTTGAGTCGGACATGGAAGATGGAACCTTGATTTTTTTCGAACAACAGCGGGCCAATTGGTGCGCGTATGGACCGCGCGTGGAAGTCTTTCATGACGCCCACAATGGGAACTGCCCGGCCATTCCAGTCGAGCGCGACACCCAGGGCCTCTTCCGGTTGCTGGAAGCCAATTTCCTTGACAAACTGCTCATTCACCAGCAACTCCTTGACGGAATCCCCGGGCAAAACATTACGCCCTGCCACCAGCTCGATCCGGTAGACATCGAGGTAATTTTCATCGCCCCACCGGATTTGCGTCTGCGGTTGGAACGCTGCTTTTCCATTGTTGTAAGTGACACTGGTAAAGGACATCCCCTGGTCGGCGGGAGCCAAGAATCCCGTGCTTGCCAACTCGACGCCCGGCAGCGATTGGATGGTATGCAACAGGGTCTGTTGTTTTTGTGCCGCATCTCTGGGGCTATCAAACTTGATTACGGCGTCTTTATCGAATCCCATGTCTGCTTTCAACGAATAGTCAATCTGTTGGGTCACAATGAGCGTAGCTAGGATGAAAAATTGGGCAACCGTAAATTGAGAAACGGTTAACACTTGGCGGACCGTGGTTTGCCGCGATCGGCCGGTGCCTGCGGAGATCTGATTGCGTAAGGTGGCCGCGGGGCGATAACGGGAGAGCACCACCGCGGGATAACAACCGGAGAGAAAACCAACGACTAAAATAAGCAGTGCAAGCCATGCCAGATAGCCGGCTTGTCCCATGAAGCTCGCGTCTAACCCCGGCGGGGTATAAACGGCGAACAAACGGAGGATGATCGGTACCAGTAGCAGTGAAAACAAGGTGGCGACGCTGGTAAGCAGCAGTGTTTCGCCGAGAAACTGCCGGATCAGCTGCCTTCGGGAGCTACCCAATGTTTTACGGACACCGATTTCTTTGGCCCGTTGCGATGCCTGTGCGGTGGTGAGGTTAATGAAATTGATGCATCCCAGCAGCAACAGGAAGGCGGCCGTAATCATCAGCCCATATAAGGTGGACTTCTCCGCAACACGGCCACCGATGCTTTGATATTTCGTATTGAAATGGATGTCGTGCAACGGCTGAAGAGTAAGGGTAATGTCACTACCCGATTCCGTATTATGGGTTTGATACATTCGGTTCAGTTGGGCTTGGACGTTGGCTGCCGTGTGGCCTGTCTCCAGTTTGATGAACAGTTGTGAGTACGCCATCCAGTCGTTCCATTCCGTCATCATGAACTGATCCTTCAGCGGGGAGGCTTCGATGGTAGCAAAAGAAATGAATTCCTTGCCCGTAAAACTTGTCGGTCTATCCAAATCTCGCACGATACCGGATACGGTAACGGTTAGGTCGTTGTATGTAAGTTGTTTACCGATAGTTTCGATGGGTGACGATGTAGGAAAGTAAAGCCGGGCCCGACTCTCCGTCAACACCACCGTATAAGGCTGTCCGATTGCTCCCGATCCCTCTCCGGCAACCCAGTCATAGTCCAAAAGCTGGAAATAATCGATATTTGTAAAAATTACCTGTGATTGTTTCTTAAACTCGCGCGGCTTCGTGCTTTGGCCTTCTTCGATACGTACAAGAGCGCTGGCATCGCCCTGGAATTGGAAGACCGGAACCGTCTGTTCGACGCCTGTGAGTTCAATTGGTATTGCGTTGGCCAAGGGCGCCGGTGCGCTGCCACTATGCCCCTCAAAACCACCGAAGTTTGCATCGATCACCACCCGGTATATCCGTTCTTTATTTGGCAGGAAGGTGTCGAAACTGAATTCATAATACACAATCAGGGAAATTACCAGAGCCGAACTGATGCCGATGGAAAGCCCCAACAGTGTTAACAACGAGATGAACTTATTGCGCCAAAGCTGCCGTAATGCGGTTTTGAAGTAATTAGAAATCATTGTCTTTCGTTAGCTGTTATCGAATCTCAGCGATTGACAATACAGTTATTGCGCCAAACAATTAAGTGGTTGATTTTAAGTTGTTTATTTTGATTGTCTCGTGAAAAAGTGTTCGGTATCGAACAGCAATTGTTCCATATCGGACAATTGCTTATTCTGCTAATCCACTGCCGGACTTGGTAACTTGTAGTGCATGATGGAATTTTATGACTTTCCGATCCCGCCTTAACCGAACCAAATTTAGTGTCAGAGGAAGAAGCAAGCTTGAGGAGCTACATCCTTAACGAAGATTTTAGGGACTTTTTGTTTGCGTTAAATGAGCAAGAGGTACGGTATCTCTTGGTGGGAGGATTCGCGGTAATATTGCATGGTTATTCCGCCCTTTATTGAAAGTAAAAGTATAAAACCACTAATCATTCATCCCTCACATTTCTCTTCCTACTCCTAACTGATTTTTCCTGCTGCAGACCCGGCCTAGGATACGGTAGCGAAGCGCCCGGATCCAGTCGGGGAGCAACAGGATAAATCATCATTCATCCCGCAACGACTCAACTGGATTGGCTACCGCCGCCTTAATCGCTTGGAAGCTTACTGTTAATAATGCGATCACGACAGCCGCCAGCCCTGCCGCCGCGAACATCCACCATTGGATATCGATTCGATAAGCGAAATTATCGAGCCATCTGCTGAAGCCCCAGTAGGATAGGGGGCAAGCAATGACGAAAGCAACCACTACTAACTTAACAAAGTCAAGACTTATCAATCGAACCAAGGAGGTAACGGTGGCCCCGAGCACTTTGCGCACACCGATTTCCTTGGTGCGCTTCTCGGCGGTGAACGCAGCGAGTCCGAACAGGCCTAGGCAACCCACGAATACCGCCAGTATAGAAAATGCAAGCAGTACCGATGCCGTCTGCCGGTCGGCCAGATAAAGGCTCTCAAGGTGGCTGTCCAGGAACGTGTAGTCAAACGGAGCGTCCGGCACAACCTGCTTGAAAGCTTGTTCATATTGTCGGAGCGTAGTCCGAAGATCGCCCGTAGCGAATCGTACCAATAGGTAACGTAACCTCTGGGGAGTATTCGTAAAAGCATATGCCCCCATCGGATTGTGTAGAGAGGCATAATTGAAATTGTCCACGACACCTACGACGTAGGTGTTATCACCGATTCCCGCCAATGGCTTTTTGCCGATAACTTCCTCCGGTATGAGGCCTAGGTAGTCGACAGCATGCTTGTTTAGCACCATTTCGAAAATCCATCCGCCTTCTTGCGTCGTATCACTATCCACCCGCTCTTTAACCATCCTTCCGGCCAGTAGCTTCAGTTCTAAGACTTCTTCGATGTCGCCATCGACCCGGTTGGCATAAAACATCGCACCCTGCTTGTCCGAATCGTCTTTGCGTAGTGTATGGCTGCTTTCACCCTTTCCCGGAAAGGCCTGCGATACAACCGTGCTTCGGGTAGGCGCCAATGCACCGATCCGGTTTCGCAGCGCATCCCGTTCCTGCTCATTCAACGATCCCAAATTAATGGCGAGGACGTTCTCGGGATTATAACCAAGCTTCCGGTGGCTCATGAAATCCATTTGGCGATGCATGATCACCACGCCAACGATCAGGACAATGCTGGCGGAGAACTGTAACACGACAAGTGCTCTACGGAAAAGTATCGATCCGGCCCTCGTCACTTTCCCTTTTTGGAGGGCCTCCAGTGGGGTGTAAGACGATAAGACAAGTGCCGGGTAAAGGCCGGAAATCAATGTGAGAGAAAGCCACAATAATGGCAATCCTACCCAGAAAATCGGATGCGACAGGGTGTCGTAGGTCAACGTTTTGCCGGATAGCGCATTGAAAATCGGAATCCCCATGACGGCAAGGGCTAGTCCAATGCCGATGGCAATGAAAGTCAACACGGCCGTTTCAGCGTAAAACTTGCTCAATAATCCTTTTCGGCGAGCTCCGAGCGTTTTACTCACTCCTACTTCTTTACTCCGCTGCTGCGCGCGGGCCGTGGCGAGGTTCATGTAGTTGATGGCCGCCATGAGCAACAGTGCGATGGCGAGGTATGTCAATTGTAGCAGTTGGGAGGCGTCGCCTTTCCTGTTGCTATATGTATTGATTTCTGTCGAGTACTGATGTACATCTGCCAGCGGCTGGAGGGAAAGTGTGTAATAGGTGCCTTCCGAACCGACATGGTCTTCAATCATCTTTGGGAGGTAAGATTCCACCTTTTTCCGGTCATCCGGATCACGGAGCATAATCCACGTTTCGAAGCTCGCATTGTCCCATGTAATGTTTTTCGAGTAACCGCTTGTACTAAATGAACCAATCAGTTCCGCATCGAATGTGCTTGTTATGGGCAGGTCGGCGTAGACTCCAGTTACTTTAAGTGTGGTATTTCGATCCAGTTCGACGGTTTTGTTGAGGGGATTTTCGTTGCCAAAATACTGTTTGGCCTTACTTTCTGAAAGCAGGATGGTATTCGGTTCGGTCAATGCGGTTTTGCGGTTGCCATGTAGGAGGTTCAAGTCAAAAATTTCCACGATGTCCGGGTCCGCCCAATACAAGCGACTTTCGATAAAGGCATCCTCCCCCACACGGATGCTTGCATTATCTCCGAAGCCATTCAATAGCGTGCGGGCTGATCGTTGTACTTCTGGCATGTTCTCCTTCACCGTCGGGCCGATCGCATTGGGTACGCCCGCCCACAGCATGTTGGTGCCGTTATAGGTGATGTGTGCAATGTATCGGAAGATTTTCTCCCGGTTTGTAAATCGATCGAAAGAATGCTCCTGAATGATAAAGAGCGACAATAATAAGGCTACAGCCAATCCTAAAGCAAGTCCAAAGATGTTCAATAGGCTGAACAGCTTGTTTTTTAATAAATTCCGCCACGCGGTTTTGAAATGGTTCCTAATCATAGCTTTCAAATGTCAGCTGTCATTTCCAATTACTCATCTCTAAGCGATTCAACCGGATTTGCTACCGCCGCCTTGATCGCTTGGAAGCTAACCGTTAACAACGCAATCAGCAACGCGGCCAAACCCGCTACGACAAACATCCACCACTGGATTTCAATCCGATAAGCGAAGTCGTCCAACCAGTTGCTCATCGTCCACCATGCGATAGGTGTCCCTAGGACGACCGAAATCAATATTAACCAGAGCGATCCGCTGGATAGTAACCCCACGATGCTGCTCACACTCGCGCCTAGCACCTTGCGGATTCCGATTTCCTTCACCCGTTGCCGTACGGTGTACGTAGAAAGCCCCAACAGGCCGAGGCAGGAAATAAAAATGGCAATACCGGCGAAAATATTGAATAGCAGGCCCGCACGCTGATCTGCCCGGTATTTGGCTTCAAACTGCTGGTCTACAAATTCGTACCGGAAAGGGGCAGGGATGTCGCCCGCGTATTTTTTGTACTGCCGTTCTACGGCTTTGATCGCGTTCGCCGCCTCTGCTGCTGTGGTACGGACGTACAACCGATTGCCCGTCCACCAATTGAAGAAGAGCAGCGGGCTAATTTTCTCCTTGAGGGGTTTAAAGTTAAAATCCTTAACCACACCGACAATGGTTCCCGGTCGGTCGTGAAAACTGATGGGCGTACCAACATAAGGAGGAGTGAGGCCCATCGCTCGCACGGCTGCTTCATTAACAACATACAAATTGCTATCGGCCGCAGTACCGGTTAAGTTCCGCCCTTCCAATAGTTCGATGCCCATAGTAGGAATGAAATTCCCGTCAATCAACGATTGCGAAATGATGAGACCACTATTTTCCGGTTTCCCAGGCCAGTCAAGGTCACCGGTCGAATTATCCATATTGGTAATATCATTGACATTCGAAAGCGCTATACTGACAATTCCGGGATGGTTCGTTAACTCATTCTTAACGGCGTCGATATGTTCCACCGCTGCGTCGGGAAGCGATGCACTGAACACATAACTTTTATCGTAACCGAGATCAACCTTCCGCATGTAGGCCATTTGGCGGCTGATAACCAGTGTGGCAACGATGAGCACCATTGCGATGGAAAACTGGAAGACTACAAGTACTTTGCGCAGTAGCGAGGCGCTCCTACCGGAAGCCATTTTGCCTTTCATCACCTGCAGCGGCTGGAAACCGGATAACAGGAGTGCGGGATAAATCGATGCCGCCACTAACGTGCCTACCGCCGAATACCCGACGACTTTCCACATTTCCGGGTTCGCAAGCGAAAAGTGAAGTTGCTTGCCGGAGATGTTGTTATACAGCGGCAGGAGTAAGACGATCAGCCCGATGGCAATCAACAGCGCAAAGCAGAACAGCAAGGCGGTCTCCGCTATAAACTGCAGGAACAATTGCACCTTGCTGGCGCCGACAACTTTCCGGATGCCGACTTCCCGGGCTCGTACCAGTGCGCGGGCAGTAGTAAGGTTGACGTAGTTGATAGCTGCAATAGCCAATACGAGGATAGCGATAAGCAAAAAGACCTGTACCATCCTTGCGGCAGAAGTGTTTCCGTCAACGCTGACCAAGTGCTGGTCGGCAAGTGGTTGCAGCTTGAACACGGTAGTGCTTTCCCCATTTCGTGCATCTTTGTAAAGTTGGGTGAACTTTCGGCCAACGGTTTCTGGGTTTGCGTCACTATGCAATTTGACAAAGGTTTTGAAGGCATAGTTGCCCAAATCGGTGTCGATGGTTTTCCAGTCTCCGTTTCCACCGTTGGCCGTAAATCGCTGCGCATAATGAGCCATGGGCAGCACGGCGTCAAAGGCCAGAGACGAATTATCAGGAAAGTCCCGCAACACCCCCGCAACGGTAAAGTTTTCTCCCCGGAGTTGGAGCACCTTGCCCATGGGGTCATCCTCACCAAAGAATTTTTTTGCGGTCGACTCGGTCAGGGTGATGCTGTTTGGGTTGGGAAACAGCGGCTTGGTCTCTCCGTTGAGCAATCCGAAGTCGAATAGTGTTAGGAATGTGCTGTCTACGTAGGCTACCGTGAAATCGTCCAGCACGGTGCTTCGGTCTTCGGTTGCCAGTACTTGGCCGCTGCCTTCCATCACACGTACAATAGCCTCGACTTCGGGTACCGATTGGGCATATACGGCCAGTGGTCCGGGTACCCCTTCCCAAACGGTGTTGGCATCCAAGTGTGGGATAATCCGGTGAATACGGGAATAATCCTTGTGAAAGCGATCGTAGCTTCGCTCATGTTGTACCCAAAGGAGTAGCAAAATGGCCGTGGCAAGGCCAAATGCCAACCCACTAATATTCACAAACGTATGGAACTTATGTTCCTTTAGATTTCGCCACGCAGTCTTGAAATAGTTCTTGATCATATTTTTAGATAGGAGATATCCACCTATATCTTCTTTTCCGAGGTTTTGGTCCGTTGCAGACACGGCCCAGGGACATCAGCGTAGCGCCGCGGATCCAGTCGTGGAGCAACGGATCAAAACCCCAATCAACCCACCGTCTCCATCAGCACCTGCCCATCCAGCATGCGGATGATGCGATCGGCATAGCGGGCGTCATGCTCGCTGTGGGTTACCATTACAATCGTGGTACCCGCTTCGTTGAGTTCGGTAAGCAGTTGCATTACCTCATTACCGTTATTGGAGTCGAGATTACCCGTTGGTTCGTCAGCAAGGATCAGTTTGGGTTTATTTACCACGGCGCGGGCTACGGCCACACGCTGTTGCTGACCGCCCGAGAGCTGCTGCGGGAAGTGATTGCGCCGGTGCATAATCTGTACCTTTTCCAACACTTCTTCCACCCTTTTTTTGCGCTCCGCTGCCGGAACCTTTGTATAGATGAGTGGCAGCTCTACGTTTTCGAATACCGTTAGCTCGTCAATGAGGTTAAAGCTCTGGAACACGAAGCCGATGTTGTGTTTGCGCAGGTCGGAACGTTTGCGCTCGTTAAACTTGGCAACTTCAATCCCATTAAACAGGTAACTGCCGTTGTCCAAATCATCCAATAAGCCCACAATGTTGAGCAAGGTGGATTTGCCGCAACCCGAAGGGCCCATTACGGCCACAAATTCGCCGCCCTTTACATGGATGCTCAGGTTGTTAAGCGCCACCGTTTCGACTTCCTCGGTACGATAAAATTTTTGTAGTTCGGTAATTTTAATCATGTTGTTTAGCTATCAGCAGTTGGCTATCAGCATTCAGCCGTGTGCGTGGTTCGTTACTTTTCTTATCATCCGTCATTGGCTTTCAGCGATCTTCCCTCAGCTATCGGCCTGTTTCTTCTCATCTTTCCTTGTGTCCTGATATTCATTATCGTTCCAATTTTTTATTCTATTGATAATCAGAATATTAATTCATTGTCAGGTTCTCAAACTGTTCGATATCGGACACCTGTTGTTCGCTTGCGAACAACAATGGATGGAAATGTTGAGATCATTAGTTAATCAAAAATAAAGATAGAGAAATACCGGATTTGGGGTATTGCTCCCGGAAGTATTTTGTAATACTTTTGACGCCAAGATATATTTTAATTACTAGTTAAAGAAAAATAGATGACCAGTCAATTTTTATTCGGAAAGATCAACCTATTCTATTTCACGCGTGGATTTGCCTTGATGGCTATCCTTTTATGTATATTTTCATGCAGCAAGGATGATACGGCTCCGGAAGATAAGCAGGAGTTGCAGGCAGAGATAGGCAATCTTCCCGGACTCGGTGAACAATCGGGTATTCCCCAGGGTGAGACTTTTCAATTGCCTGATGGTATCACGGTTGACGGGTTGATTACGGGTGATTATTGCGAGGAAGCCGAAATAAGAATCGGCAGCGGCCACTACGTTACTGTATGTGTCGGACTCCGTAACGACAACGATCAGGAGGTCACTGTTATTTTCCCGGGCGGACTAATTCTCATTTCAGAAAGCGACGATTACCAGAACGGGGTGATCGTGGAGAAGACAACCGTTGTCCTTCCACCGAAAAAGACAACCCGCTTTATTTTTCATACATACTGCGGGAACGCGAGCCGATCAGCCGCTTCATCAGCGGCCGTCTACACATTTGGCCCGGTTACGAGTAGCAAATTAATCGGACGGCTAATCAATGATTTGAAAAACAAGAAGATTGCTGCTTCCGAGTATTGGGATGGAGCGGATTTCACCGACACGTACTACGAACTCGAATCCACAGTCCAGGCATTGGTTTGGCAGATTACCGACGGCATCGCTTTTATGGATTGGGAAACGTTTGAGTATCTTTATGAACAACAACTGAACGAACTGCCCAATAAATAAATCAGGCGCCAACGGAAGACACATGCACATGCGTGCTATCGGAAACTAATTCGCTGCCAAACGATATAAACGAGAGGAATACCTCAACCTCCGTGCCCTTCCATTTTTCGGGCGCAGGGAGGCTGCATTCGCCTGCATCACGTGTTGTTTCGTTAAGGAAAGGGATCCAAATATCCCTTTCATGGACGTAAACGAGGATAGATAGATTATCCGTGCCATAAGCTTGGTCGGTACCTGTGTTATCCTGCCAACAAATGTGCAATCCGGTATCGGTCCAAGTTGCTGTGGCTTCCTCCAGTCCGGGGAGTGGGCCTCGGCTTACCATGAATTTGGTCCAGTCTATTTCCAGATTGGGGTATTCCCCTTTGATGGCCTGTTTTTTGTTAATGGAAAGCGCCAGGTTAAATGCAGTCATGTTTAACGGTTCCGCCGCTTGGCGGAAACCGGTGCGGATGAAAATCTTCAGGGATTTGAGCGCTCCCATGATCAGCTTCATCGCCTGCTCGTTGGCAAGCCGTGCCTCGCTACGCGGTTTCTGACTCTTGCGCGGTAACCCGCGGATCACATCGAGCCCTTTCCATTTATAACCGACTACACTGCCTACTTTTCCACTGAAACTGCCATTCGGTCCGTTTTTAAATACAGCCATTTGGGTTTTTTCTAATTGGTTTTACGTCAAATGTATAATGATTCTTAAAAATATACAAAAGCAAATAGAAAATAATTCAAAATTAATAGGTTCATAGTAGGTATTTTTCCCTATGATCTCCCTATAATAACCCTATTATGTATGGATTACCTGTTTATTTTTTTAACAATTATTAGCCAATTATTGGCCAATCGGATGACATCGACATGGATTGTCAATCCGAAATAGCATATTGTAAAATGGGGTAGAAGAATTATGAGGTAATAGCCAGCAGCCGGTCCCTTACCAACAAACACGCTCCAATAATGCCTGCTTTATTTCCCAGCTGGGAAATGCTCAGATGGGTATCGTTATTAACCAGGCTAAGGGAATATTTATTGAGGCCATTTTTAATGGGGAGCTTGATGTAATCGCCCGTTGCTGCCAGACTGCCGCCAAGAATAATCAATTCGGGGTTAAAGAGGTTAACCAAGGTAGCCATCCCTTTGCCGATTTTTTCTCCGGCTTCCGTAATGATTTCGATAGCCAAGGTGTCGTCGTTGTTCGCCGCTTTGATGATATCATCCAGTTTGATGTCATCCGGATTGGCCCGTCGGTTGGTAACGATACTGGTTGCCCCTTGGTTTACCTTTTCCTTGAACAGGCGGGTGATCGCTTGGCCAGAAGCTTCGGTTTCCAGGCACCCTTTTTTTCCGCAATGGCAAAGGATTTCGTTGCCAAACATGGGAATATGGCCAAGTTCGCCGGCAAACCCGGATTTGCCATAATACAGTTGTCCATTCACCATGATGCCCATACCGATGCCATGGTCGAGGTTGACAAACAGCACGTTCTTCTCGTCTTTTACTCCACCGCTGCAGAACTCACCATAAGCCATGGCCCGTGAATCGTTTTCCAGGTAAGTATGTATGCCAAGAGACGACTCAATGATCTTGCTAAGCGGATCTTCATGGAAGTTAAAAAAGCTATAGCTGTAACCAGTTGTGTAATTAATGCGCCCGCTAAGGTTCACACCGATCCCGAGGATTTTTTCCCGCTGCACAGAACTGCCCTGGATGAATTCATCGATTACCGTGCATAATTTAATGAGCGATTCTTCCGTATTATTCAATACGTAAGGGATTCCCATGGTCACCTTAATGAGGTTGCGTTTGAAATCCATCAGGCCGATGTTGATATAAAAGTTTTTGACTTCGACTCCTATGAAGAAAGCGGAATCGGGTTCCAGACCATAGAGGTTAGGCTTACGACCCACACCGGCTCCGGTCTTTCCGTAGTCTCTCGCCAGCCCATCCACAATGAGTTCATTAACCAATTCATTGGCTTTAGGTATGCTGATATTCAGTGTTTTGCTGAGATCGGTCAGGGTTGTATTTCCCTCGTTCGCAAACTGCGTTAAAATACGCTTTTTAAGCTGTATATTTTTATAAGCCACACCCGAAAGTTCGGGACGGTGCAAATCTTCGAAGAAAGTAGTACCCTGCTGCTCCATGTTTGATGATGCGTTCGAATGGTGTTAGCGTTTGCAAAGATATATATTTTTAAAAAAATTAAAAATTAGACGACGAAACCACGGAATGTTTGAATAAAAACGCCTAATACGATTTGGCTGATCAGCAATTCAACCGAATTTAACAAGTTTTTTACACAAATAAATCGCTAATTGGAGTCTAATTAAAAAAATAATTTAAAATTTATTTGCTTGATTTGAAAATATGTTATTATTTAGCCAAACAATTGGTAAGCACCCAAACCAATTAGACCAAAAGTTAAATAGGGTAGGATTTACATACTAACAAATACGCCAGCCGGTCATGTGCCGATGGCCTTTTATAATCGAAATGCAGACAATGAACGATGTAGAAAACTTAGCAAATTTGTACCGGGATAATCTCTTGAATGACGTCATTCCTTTTTGGCAGAAAAACTCCATTGATCAGGCTAATGGGGGGTATTTTACGTGTCTTGACCGTCAAGGGAAAGTGTACGATACGGACAAGTTTATTTGGTTGCAGGCCCGCCAGGTGTGGCTATTTTCGATGATTTATAATAAGATCGGCAAACAGCAGGAATGGCTGGACGTAGCATTGGGCGGTGCGGAATTTCTAAAGAAGTATGGCATGGATGCGGAAGGGAACTGGTATTTTTCCCTCAATCGGGAGGGAACACCGCTTGTCCAGCCCTACAATATTTTTTCAGATTGTTTCGCGGCGATGGCATTCGGCCAGCTCTATGAGGCCACCGGCGTCGACAGCCATGGAAACTTAGCTCGCAAGACCTTCGAAAATATTTTGAAGCGGCGTCAAAATCCGAAGGGTACCTATGCAAAAGGGGTCCCGGGGACACGGAATTTGAAGGACTTTGCCTTACCGATGATTCTTTGCAACCTGGTGTTGGAGCTGGAACACTTGCTGGATGCTTCGTTGGTCTCCGAAACCATTCAGTACGGTGTCAACGAGGTGATGGAGACGTTTTATCGTCCAGATGAAAAGGTAATACTGGAAGCAGTTGATGTAGATGGCAGCTTTTCCGACTCTTTTGAAGGACGGCTCACCAATCCGGGCCACGGACTGGAAGCGATGTGGTTTACAATGGACCTGGCCGAACGGTTAGGTGATAAAAACCTGATGCAAAAAGCCGCCGACATTACCCTTCAGCTCATGGAATATGGCTGGGATAAAACACATGGCGGCATTTTTTATTTTTTGGATGTCAAGCAAAAGCCGCTGCAGCAGCTGGAATGGGATCAGAAGCTTTGGTGGGTGCATATCGAAGCCCTGATCGCCCTCGCCAAAGGATACCTGCATACAGGCGACGAGCGATTTACCCAATGGTTTGATAAATTGCATGCATATACTTGGTCGCATTTTCCGGATGCGGAATTTGGCGAGTGGTATGGTTACCTGAATCGCCAGGGTGAAGTACTGTTGCCTTCCAAAGGAGGTAAATGGAAAGGATGTTTCCACGTTCCAAGGGGATTGTTTCAACTGTGGAAAACCTTGGAGGCTATCGGAGAAAAACAACAGAAACTGACAGTTCAGCACAAATAGCATGGCTTTTGTACCCACCAATCACCAATCGCCCGGTTCTACCGGTGCACAACGCTACACGCCGGCATTGATTACATTGGCCGTGCTGTACTTTATGATGGGATTTATCACCTGTCTGAACGATACACTGGTGCCATTTTTTAAGGCAGGGTTCACGTTGGGATATGCCGAATCTTCGTTGGTTCAATTTTATTTTTTCCTTACGTATGCCATCATGTCTATCCCTGCCGGGAAAATAGTAGAGAAAATCGGGTATAAGCGGGGCATGGTAGCTGGATTCGCAATTTCGGGCATAGGGGCGCTTTTGTTCCTTCCCGCTTCGTGGTGGCACCAATATTCGCTTTTCCTATGTGCACTCTTTATCTTAGCGATCGGTATTGTCCTCCTACAGGTTGCCGCCAATCCCTACATCACGTTATTGGGTAAACCCGAGACCGCTTCATCGCGGCTGGCCCTTATACAGGGAGTCGGGTCGATCGGTACAACCCTGGCACCGCTGTTCGGTGCACATGTTATTCTTTCCAAGGTGTCCGAGTCGGCCGCTTCGAGCGAAGCAGTGAGCACCCCCTACCTGGGGATCGGCGCCGTTCTTTTTGCGATCGCAGGGGTGGTGTATTTTTTGTCGTTGCCAACAGTGGAAACGCAGGAGCATCCCGGGGCCACCACCGATAGTGGCGGCAAGCGTAGCATTTTCTCCTTCCGCAACCTGAATTTCGGAATGATTGCCATCTTTACCTACGTAGGTGCTGAGGTGGCTATCGGCACCTTCCTGACCAACTACATCGCGGATCGGTTGCAGGTGCCCGAACATGAGGCAAACAGCTATGTGGCGCTGTATTGGGGAGGGATGCTGGTGGGCCGGCTGATCGGTTCGGTCGTATTGAAATTAGCCAAACCACAGTCGGTGTTATTGAGTATGGCGGTGGCATCCATCGGACTCATTACGCTATCTATTTTATCTTCGGGAGCCTTGGCTGTCTGGACAATGGTGGCCGTTGGGCTTTGCAATTCGGTCATGTTTGCCATTATTTTTTCATTGGCGGTTGCCGGATTGGGAAGCTATGCAACGCGTGCTTCGGGCCTTTTGTCTTCTGCCATTGCCGGTGGTGCAGTTATTCCCTTTTTGCAGGGCGCGTTGATCGATCATTTCAATTGGTCCGTCGCTTTCTTACTGCCCGCTGCGTGTTACCTATATATCGTGTTTTTTGCGTGGAAGGGATATCAATCGAAACAACAAATTTTATTTACTAATTCAACCAACTAAACAATGACGATGAATCTACAAAATGAATGGAACCTAAGCCCTGTAAAGCCGCTCATAGCGTTGGGCGCGGTTGCGATGGTTTGTTGGCTGCTGCCTCCGAGTGCGATGGCTAGCGGAACTGCCTCGAACCGGTCGATTTCAGGTTGGACGCAACAAGCAGGGATTGCCGGCAAGGTGGTGAACGAAGCCGGAGAAGCGCTGGAAGGAGTTACCGTGCGGGTTGCTGGGACGTCTCGTGCTACCGTAACGGATGCTGAGGGTGCGTTTTTGATGGAAGCCGCATCGGGAGACGTACTCGAGTTTTCACTGGTTGGGTATGCCCCCTTCAGCCAGACGTTGGGCGAACAAAGAACGTTGGCTGTCACACTTCAATTGGCGGAAACCCAATTGGATGAGGTCGTGGTGGTGGGGTATGGTACGCAACGGAAGGCAAACCTGACCGGAGCGGTATCAGCCGTTAGCGCAACTGATATTGCCAAACGGAGCGTTGCATCGCTTTCAACGGCTTTGCAGGGTACCATGCCGGGAGTGACGATCCAGCAAACATCCGGTCAACCGGGTGCCGATGGTTCCAATATCCGGATCCGGGGTATCGGATCAATCAACTCAACCACATTTCCATTGGTATTGGTAGACGGTATCGAGATGAGTATCGATCAGGTCGACATCAACACCGTGGAAAGTATCTCGGTCCTGAAAGATGCCGCTTCGGCGTCCATCTATGGTTCCCGGGCATCCAACGGTGTGATCCTGATCACCACCAAACGGGGCACGGCGGGGAAAATTTCAACGACTTACAACGGCTATACCACGCTGCAGCAACCCACAAACATGCCCGAAGCGGTAGATGCGTGGGAATACCTGGATGCGGAGCTAAAGGCTTGGGACAATGCCGGCATTTCGGTGTCTCCGACACAACGTGAACAACAACTGAAGCTGATTGAGGATCAGAAAAACCTCCGACCAGACAACTGGAACCGGTACGATACTGATTGGAAGGACGCCACGATGAAGGACGTCTCCCTCCTGCAAAACCACAATCTGTCGATACAGGGAGGAACGGAGCGGATCCGGTTCTTTGGGGCAGGCTCCTACCTGCACCAAGATGGATTGATCCCCAACAATAGCTACAAACGCATAAATTTCAGGGTTAATACGGATGCGCAACTGGCTCCCTGGGCCCGGGTGGCACTGAATACGAACCTGCGGCAGTCCACAACCGAAGCACCGGGTGTGAGCGCGCCGAAAAGCATCATCAACAAGGCATTGTATATGCTGCCTACGCTGTCGGCTGCCAAAGAGCTGGACGGCCATTGGGGCTATGGCAAAAATGGCGACAACCCCGCAGCCCAGGCCAATGACAGCGGCGAGCAAGTGGACAAAAATTCGGAAGTGTTGCTGAACGGTACGCTTACGTTAACGCCGTTAGATGGACTGGAACTGGTTGGACAGTATTCGTACCGTAACGTAACTCTGCGTGATCGGAGTCTTATTCTCCCTTATACGGTATCCCTGAAGGGCGCGGTAATGGGTATGTACCCATCGCAAGACAACCTGCAGGAAGGTTGGCAGGAAACGATCCGCAACTTCTATCGATTCCAGGGATCGTACGAAAAGCAGCACAACCAGCACTATGCAAAAATACTGGTTGGTTTTCAAGCCGAAGACAGCCATTTCTCATCGTTCTTTGGCAGCAAACGCGGGTTTGAGCTGGGGCGTTATTACCTGGGCAATGGCGACGGTGCCACGGCGACGTCGGGCGGTGGAGCGAACAGCTGGGCCATGATGTCCGGCTATGGCCGGATTAACTACAACTTTGCTGAAAAGTATCTGCTGGAAGTGAACGGTCGCTACGATGGATCTTCCCGTTTTATCGCGAAAAACCGCTGGGGTTTTTTCCCTTCGGTATCGGCGGGATGGGTCGTTTCGGCGGAGGATTTCATGGAAGCTACGTCAAGCTACCTGGATATGCTGAAGGTTCGCGTTTCATATGGTGTATTGGGCAATCAGGATATCGGCAACTATCCCTACACAGCTACGATTGACCCGGGATATGGATATTACCTGGGCGACAATAAGGAATTGGCGTCCGGAGTGGCACAAACCGCGCTGGCAAATGCCGATATTCTGTGGGAAAAATCGAAGCAATTTGATGTGGGTGTGGATGTCAATCTGTGGAACGATAAGTTGTCAGTTACCGCAGACTACTACGTAAAATCCATCTATGACATGTTGCTCAAATTCCCGTTGCCGTATTATGCAGGAATGCAACCGGCGTTTTCCAACGCAGGCGATATGGAGAACCGGGGATGGGAAATCAGTGTTGGGCATAAAGGAAGAATCAATGAGTTCCGGTATGGCGTAACCTTATCGCTCAATGATAACCAGAACGAAATCACCAACCTGAACGGACTGACCACACAGGATCGCTCCATGGTAGAGGGATATCCGAACAAGGGTATCTGGGGATACCTGACCGATGGCTATTACACCGACTGGGACGACGTTACTTCCTCGCCGGCACTGAGCAAAAGCGTGCGCCCCGGGTATGTGAAATATAAAAAGATTTATGAGGGAGAAGGTGTTGATCCAATGGTGATTGACTCACGCGACCTGGTTTACCTCGGCGATCCGTTCCCGCATATGGAATACGGACTAACGCTGAATGCATCGTGGAGGCAATTTGATTTCACGGCCTTCATTCAGGGCGTGGGCAAGCGATCGGAGTTTCTGAGCGGCATCGGCTTGAAACCGTTTGCCAACGGGGCAAACTTATTTAGGCATCAATTGGATTATTGGTCGGAAGAGAATCCCAACGCCGATTACCCCATACTGGTTCCCGAAGCGAATTCCGCGGATAACTTCGTGCGTTCGGATAAATGGGTGCGCGATGCCTCTTACGGTAGGTTGAAAAACGTGATGCTGGGGTATACGCTCAACAACCCCTTTACGAAGCGGATCGGTGTCGGTAGTATTAGGTTGTACCTAAGCGGTCAGAACCTGATTACCCTCAGCAATTTCTATAAAGGATACGATCCGGAAGTGAGTTATGGGGGCTCCTTAGGGGGGGAGTTCTATCCCATTATGAAGACCTACACCTTTGGTCTGGATCTGAAGTTTTAACCTAAAAAAATGACGCATATTATGAAAGCACGAACTAAAAAGATATCGATTCCGGTTTTCTGGATCCCCGTCTTCATTCTGGCGCTCACGTCCGGCTGTGAAAACTACCTGGACCGCGAACCGCTCAGCGATTACCTTTCTTCCAATTTTTACAACAACGAAGGAGCCATCCGGCAGGGTGCCAATGGTGTATACCAGCGCCTGAAGATGGATCATGCGAGTTCATCGTCTATTCCGCTGTCTGTGCTGTGGGATATGTACACGCCGTTTGGCATCGAGCGGGCGGATAATTCGTCCATTGGGGTAGGTAATGTGGACCTGCGTTCAAATTTCACGATCGAACAAACTTGGTCCATCGTATATACCTCCATTGCTCGCTGCAATACGGTACTGGATGGCGCGGCACCGTTCTACGACCAGTTGAACGATAATGCCAAAATTTACCTGGCGGAAATCAGAACCCTCCGGGCACACTTTTACATCCAACTGGTCAGCTTGTTTGGCGATATTCCGTATTTTCCAACGGGTGTGACCGCAGAGCAGCTCCGGAGCGTGGAACGGACACCCTGGAACGAGGTGGTCGATCTGATTATTGCCGATCTGGATGCGGCCGCAGAGGTTTTACCGTGGACGGCGCTGGAGTGGGGCCGGGTTGATAAATCGGTGGCACTGGGACTTAAATCGCGGATCGCCTTGTACGCGGGATCCTGGGCAAAATTCGGCTATGGAAGAGATGGCGCGACAGACGACGCGAAGGCGGAAGTGTATTTCCGGCAGGCCGAGGCGGCAGCCAAACGGGTGATGGATGAGAGCGGTCGCAACCTGGCAGCTGATTTCAACGATCTATTTACCCGCGCGGGACAGCTGAAAGCCGATGCAAAGAGCGAAACGATGCTATTCATGATGTTTTCGGATTTTGGAAGCAAAAGCACACATTACCTGTCGCTCGGCGAACAAGTGCGTATGATTGGTCAAAGTGGACGGTTCCCTACGCAGCAGTTGGTCGATACCTACGAGATGGCCAACGGTAAGCGCATTGACGAACCGGGATCCGGATACGATCCAAAGAAGCCGTTTGTCGACCGGGATCCCCGCCTGAAATATTCCATATACACGCACCATGATACGATCATCGGAAATACGGGAAGCAACAAACAGAAATTCCTGATGGAAGTATACAAACCCCAAACCAAAGCATGGGATGCAGAAGGAAACGAACGGGAGGTGGATAACAAAGATTACGCCGGAGCCGTCGCTCAATACGGGTACGTGCAGAGTGGTGTGGGCTTTGCCTGGAAGAAGTATAACCACTTTGACGACGAGGCTTCTGCTACACCTACTTACAACATCTTAATTATGCGCTACGCAGAAATACTTCTGAACTATGCAGAAGCCAAAATTGAGCTTGGCGAGATGGATGCAACGGTTGCAAATGCGATCGATCAGGTACGGAGCAGAGTTGGCATGCCGGGTATTCTCACCGTTGACCCTTCGCGCAACGGCAATCAGGCCAAGATGCGGCAGATTGTCCGGCGTGAACGTAAGGTTGAATTCTCCCGGGAGTCACTGCACTTCTTTGATATGCGCAGGTGGCGTATCGGCGACCTGCAAAACGCAGAGCCTACCTACGGCTATCCATTGGCAAGTGGTGTCAATGCCGCGCAGGGAATTTATCCCGACGGATACGAACAGGCCACACCGGATATGGTGCCTTCCTATGGACCGGCAGGATCCGAACGCGATCTCAACGACGTCGCCAGCTACCAGGCATACGCCAGCAAACTCAGGGTACGTGATCGGGATCGGATGTGGGACGACAAGCTGTACCTGTGGCCGATTCCACAGACCGAACGGAACAAGGCCCCTTGGCTGACACAGAATGCGGGATATGGTGAATAAATTCATGCAAAAAATGAATCAGGTTATGAACAAGATACAGACCGCAAAGTGGCATAGCATCTTAATGCTGCTATTCACCTGCGTATTATTGACGGTTTCCTGTGAAAAAGAGAAACTGGATAACAGAGCCTTTGAGGGCGTAAACATTGTCGGTGTAAAAGTGAATGGCGACCTTTTCCTGCCGCATACCGACGATCAAACCGTGGTGGTCACGCTTCCGGCAGGCCAGGATCTTTCCCGTGTGAACCTGCAACTGCTGGTTGCCAACGGGGAACTGGTCGGGTTTGAAAACAGCCAGGAATACGATTGCCGCAAACCGCTTACCGTGCAGCTGAAGGGGGCTGACGGCAGTCAGCGCGAAGTGACCCTGAAAGTTCAGTCTCCGCCGGCATTGGCTAGCTTCATCATCGAAGGGCTGGCTGTGGAGGCCGACCACATCCATTTTACCGAAGGGTCGCTCATTGTCCAGGTACCTGAAGGGACCGACCTTTCCAACCTGGCGGTTACCCTGGAGTTCCTGAACGGTACGCCGGTTGATTTTACCAATGGTCAGGCAGCCGATTATACGGAACCGCAGCGCCTTACCTTGTTAGCGGTCGACGAAGAGACACGCTATACGTACGACTTTATCATCACAACGCAGGAAGTCGGCCCCGCGTCAGTACAAGGAATGACCATTAACGGCGTACCTACGGATTCGGTTGTGGTGGTTGAAAGCTCGACACTGGTTCCGTATATAAAGGGGTTAGCCGATTTTTCAGCTGCGGATGTAGTGTTGACAACCGGTTTTGGAAACCGGGTGGACCCCACGTTTACGGGAAAAGGGCTTAATTTGCTGTCGGGCAATAACCAGGTGAAAATAACCGGGTCGGATGGCATCGAAAAAACATTCACCATCGCACGGCCGAGACTGTCGCTGACGCCGCTGGTGGATAAACCTTACAGCCAGTTCGGCTTCGGCGCAAATGATATGGCCGGTGTCGCTTTCAGTGGCAATCACGTGGTCATCGCCAACTATTCTGCGGTGGCACCCACTGAAATCGGACCCAATTACTACGACTTGGAGGGCAAACCTATAGGTATGTTGGATAAGACGGGCGTTGAGATTGCACACAGCTTGCGTAAACTGGCGTCGGACGACGAGGGAAGGCTACTGGTGGTATCGCTGGGTATTACCAGCGATCAGCAAACGATTTACCGGTGGGACAATGTCACGGCAAAACCGGTTCCCTACATTACGTATTCAAAGGCTACGTTGGGCATCGACGTAAATCCGCGGACAGCCGGCATCAACATAACCGGTAGCCTTGATGGGGACGCCATCATTACCGTGGGTCTTGCGCAGCGTTCAGAAGTATACGTGTGGAAGGTGCAGGGAGGCGTACTCAACGAAACACCGTCTAAGTTTGCAATCCCGTTTGACCGCACAGCCTATTACTGGAGTGTGGAACCGATGCCGATCGGAACCGACGGCTATATCGGTGCGATTGTCGGCAATAGCTTTAGCGGAATCGCATCGCTGACCAGCACGTTTGACGCTGATTTCCAACAGTCAGGCATCATGTCGTCCGACTGCAAGGTGAAGGAATACAACGGCCGCACCTACCTGGCGTATACGGCATACGTATCCGGCAAGGGGGCAATGTTCCGGATCTGCGACATTACAGATGGCGGCGCCAGTTCCTATCAACAGCCGATTTTTGAGAAATGGATGGCTTCGGGCGAGCCCAATGCGAATAACACGATGGATGCTGATATGGCAGTGATTAATGGTAAGCTGCATGCAGTGTTTGCCTGCACAAATATCGGTTTACAGCTGTATAAACTTGAAAATTAAGTTCTGAATATGAAGAAATTATCAGTTATTGCCGGCTTTGCAATGCTCCTATGGACGGTTTTGCTGGCCTGCAGCAAGGAAACGGCAAAACCGGATGAACCGGAAACGGAAGAAGATCCGATCACCACGTTTTTTAAAGGAGAAGTGCGGCCGAGCGAATCGCTGCCATGCTTCAACGGTGCTTATTACCGGAAAGTGGTGTCTAGCAAAGACAAGTGGCTGGGTATCGGCGGAAAGGTGGTGCTGCCGCAGATCACCTTTGATGAAAACCGGAAAAACCCAAATAAGCCGGGACAGTACCTCGACAACCCATCTGTTTACCTGGGGGGCAACATGAATGGGCAGGAAACGGACATCGGATTGACATGGGAAGTAATCCGGGATGAAAACGGGAACGTGACGGCCGACCGCCGGGCATTCCGCCCTTTTCTCCGGCGGACGGGCTATTCCGCGACGGGCCAGCAGGCGGCTTACGAGAATGCACCCGCCGAAAGTCTATACTATTGGTATCCGGGAGATGAGGTGGAGATTTCCATCCAGGTACTGGAGAATAAGAAAATCCGATTTGTAGTCGCTGGTGAAGGGAAGCGGTTTGAGCGTGATTTTGACTGCGATGGATATAACCTGAGCAGCTTCGGTGAATTCAAGCGGGTGAACGCCATTGATCAGGTGGCCAACGAGGGTAAACCGGTACAGCCTACACAAACGGAAGTGACCGGTGCCGAATGGAAAGAAACCCATTACTTCCGGCTATACGAAGGGGAAGTCGTGGAAGCGCCTGTACACAGTCAGCGCTTTACCGATATGCGGTGCCCGGGCCGGAATCACTTCCGGGTTACGGCTAGTGACGACGATCTGCTGATCGGCGCGGAGACCATCGATATCAGCGGAGCAGGTTTTTAGGAATACGGCATGCGTTCATCTTTCTCTGTACGTTTTTGTCTGGCGCTGATTATCCTGTTTCTTGCGGGCTGTAAAAGCAGTGGCAGCCAGCCTGAAAAACCCGAAGAACCGGACGGTAGCGAATCGTTCTCCGCTGTATGGGTTACCAGTACAGCGAGTTCCGTACTGCAGTCGCACACAAACATCCGCGAAGCCGTGGCCTTGTGTGCGCAAAGCGGTATCCAACATATTTTTGTAGTGGTATGGAACCAGGGACGCACCTTGTATCCCAGCCAGGTCATGGAACGGCAGTTCGGCGTGCGGATCGCTGAGCCGTATCGGGGGAGGGATCCATTGCAGGAAATGATCACGGAGGCCCACGAAAAAGGGATTAAGGTTCACGCCTGGTTTGAGTACGGGTTCGCCGCTTCCTATAACGAGAACGGCGGACTGATTCTTCAGCAAAAGCCGGATTGGGCGGCCCGGGATGCCGAAGGAAACCTGCTGAAGAAAAACGGTTTTGAGTGGATGAATGCTTTTCATCCTGAGGTGCAGGATTTCATGATCTCGCTGGTGACCGAAGTGGTGGAACAGTACGATGTAGATGGTGTGCAGGGCGACGACCGGCTGCCGGCCATGCCATCTACCGGAGGGTATGATGCCTATACCGTGGCATCCTACAAGAAGCAGCATGAGGGTACGGCTCCACCATCGGACTATACAGATTCCGAATGGGTTGAATGGCGTGCCGGGTTGCTGACCGATTTTCAGGGAAGGTTGTATCAGGCCGTCAAGGCGATCAAACCCGACGTACTGGTCTCCTGTGCGCCGAGTGTCCATCCGTGGGCGAAAAACGAGTACCTGCAGGATTGGCCGGCGTGGCTTGACAAAGGTTACGCCGATCTGGTCATCCCTCAGGTATACCGGTATGACATCGCTGATTATCAGGCTACGCTAAAGCAGCAGCTAGATTTTCTGAAGCCTGCGCACCGCACAAAATTTTATCCGGGTGTGCTTCTTCAGAACGCAGACTACAACCCGTCAACGGAGTTCCTGGAGCAGATGATCGATGAGAACAGGCGGCAGGGGATCCGTGGGGAGAGCTTTTGGTTCTTTGAAGGGATCAAGAAGTTTCCTCTTTTTTTTGAACAGGATCGCAAATAGAAATAAGTTAATGCAGTTATGAAGAGAAAATTATCCGGTTTGTTGGTATGGGCCCTATCATCCATCCTTTCGATCGGCACAGCGGTCGCCAGCACAAGGATTCTGCTGATCCCGTTGGATGACCGCCCAAGCAGTTGGCAATTTCCCCAAAAAATGGGCAGGATAGGCGATGCGGAAGTGGTGATGCCTCCCCGGTCGTTGTGGGGCCGGTTTATGGAACCCGGCCAATCCGACCAGATTGTTGCATGGATCCGGTCCCAGGACTTATCGACCTATGATGCGGCTATTGTAGCCATCGACATGCTGGCGTACGGTGGATTGGTTGGGTCCCGCACGTATCAGGTGGGTTCGTCAGCAGCCTTGAAGCGGATCCGTGTATTGGAAGAGATGCGTTCGAAGGCTCCAAAATTGAAAATTTATGCGCAGAACGTCATCATGCGGTTGGCGCTGACGTACGACCGTGAAAATGCTGTGTACTATAGTAAATTTTCGGAATGGGCAAAAATCAGTGCAGCTACGGATGTAGCTTCGCGGCAACGGACGGCCGAACTCGAAAAGGAAATTCCTGCACATGTACTGAAAAACTACCTCCGGGCCCGCAAGCGAAACCTGAAGACTAACCTGGTGGCTGTCCGTCTGGTCAAAAAGGGCGTGATCGATTTCCTGATCCTTTCGCAGGACGATGCTTCGCCCGTCGGTATTCACGTTGCAGACCGGGAAAAGCTGAAACAGGCCATCAAGGAATTGGGCATAATCAACCAAGTAGCGATACAGCCGGGCGCCGACGAAGTATCCATGCTATTACTGGGGCGGGCACTGAATGCGTACCATAACCAGCATACAGCAGTGAAAGCCATCTATTGTTCAGACGAAAAGGCCAATACGGTAATGCCCTATGAGGATGTCCCGCTACGGGAAACCGTGAGCCATCACCTCGCGGCCGCCGGGGCCAGTGAAGTGCAGGACGAGCAAGAAGCGGATCTATTATTTTTTGTTTTTGCCTCACGCGATGTAGCCGGCCGGGCGGAAACGTTCGTGGACGAGATTGCCCGGCACGTGGAGCAGGGGAAACGGGTAGCCGTGGCCGACGTGGATCCCATCGGAAATATTCAAGGCGGTGATGAAACCTTTACGTCGCTGCTGATCCGCCGAGGACTGATGCCGCGGCTCAGTGGTTATGCATCGTGGAATACCGCGGGAAACACCATTGGGACGGTACTCCCCCAAGGACTTATTTTTACGTTGGCGGACAGCCAGCTTATGATTGATCCGGTGACGGGCCGGAATGTGATAGCCGCACAGCGGTGGTTCACACTGCACCGCGTGATGGACGACTACTACTACCATAACCTGGCAAGGAAAAAAACACAAACGTATATGAAAGCAGAAGGACTGGGGTCACTGATCATGGATGCCGAACAAGCGCGTAAGGTGGAGCAATATGCGAGAACGCTGATGCATGATTTCTTTGACGGGTTTACCCCGCAGTTCTTTACGGACATACCAGCGGGGAAGCAACAAATACATTGCAAGAGCGCAGGGGATATCCGTTTTTCCCTACCTTGGAACCGTACATTTGAGGCTGAAATTGATTTTGATATCGAATGCGCCCTTAATTAACAGATCATGAGACGCAGGAATTTTTTAGAAACATTAGCAGTGGGTAGCGGCCTTTTTGCAGTCGCTCCGTTATCAAGCCTGCCCACACAGGCAGCAGTTAAACAGATTAAGAAATCCGATGGAACGGAACAGCTGGAAGCAGATGTGGTCATTGCCGGCGGTGGCCTGGGGGGCTTTGCGGCAGCCATGGCCGCGCTCCGCAATGGGCAGTCGGTTATCATGACCGAGGAAACCGACTGGATCGGCGGACAGCTGACCCAGCAGGGGGTGCCGCCCGATGAGCACGCTTGGATTGACACAACCGGCGCCACACAGTTGTACCGGGATTTCCGGAACCGGGTACGCGATTACTACCGGAGAAACTACCCGTTAACGGAAGCTGCGATGAATGACCCGCTGCTGAACCCGGGAAATGGTACGGTTTCAGAATTATGCCACGAGCCGCGTGTAGCGCTTGCGGTGCTGACCGAACTATTGAATCCATACCTCAGCACAGGACGAATGGTGCTCCTGCTGGAACACAAGGCGGTGAGTGCGAATACAGAGGACGATCGGGTGAAAGCAATTCATGTCAAAGAAAGCCGGACCGGATCCATGAAAAAGCTGGTAGCTCCCTTTTTTGTCGATGCGACGGAACTGGGAGACCTATTGCCGCTTACAGGGACCGAGTTCGTTACCGGCACAGAGTCGAAGGCAGATACCGGTGAGCTACATGCACCCGATAAGGCCGATCCAACCAACAACCAAGCATTTACCATGTGCTTCGCCATGGATTATGTGCCGGGTGAAAACCATACGATCAAGGAGCCAGCCAATTATACCTTTTGGCGGAATCATGTGCCGGACCTTACCCCGCCCTGGCCGGGAAGATTATTGGAGTTGCACTATTCCAATCCGAAGACGCTTCAGCCGAAAAAACTGGGCTTTGATCCGTTGGGGGGTAAAACAGGCGATGCGCTCAACCTTTGGAATTACCGGAAAATCATCAGTAAAGATAATTTTGTACAGGGAACCTATCCGGGAGATATTTCCCTGGTAAACTGGCCACAGAATGACTACATGCTCGGGAATATTGTCGGTGTTTCCGAAGAGGAATTCGATAAACATGTCGCTGCCGCCAAAGAACTAAGCCTTTCGTTGCTTTATTGGTTGCAAACCGAGGCGCCTAGGCCGGATGGAGGAAAAGGATGGCCGGGACTGCGGCTGCGGAAAGACATCATGGGAACAACCGATGGATTGGCGAAATATCCCTATGTACGTGAATCGCGACGTATCAAAGCAATGTTTACGATACGTGAGGAACATGTGGGCAGAGCAAACCGCGAAATGGTTGCGCAGACCAATAAGGATAAGGCTGCGGAATTTTCTGACAGCGTCGGGATCGGCTATTATCACATCGATTTACATCCCAGCAGCAACCGGGTGAATTACATCGATTTTGATTCCTTGCGGTTTCAGATTCCGTTGGGAGCCCTGCTTCCCATCCGGATGAAGAATTTGCTGCCGGCCAATAAAAATATCGGGACAACACACATCACAAATGGTTGCTACCGCCTTCATCCGGTGGAATGGAGTATCGGAGAAGCAGTCGGGTTGCTCATTTCGTATGTCCGCCGGAAAGAGTTAACGCCTGCTGAGGTACGGAAAGACGGAAAACTCCTTGCGGATTTCCAATCGTTTATCCGAAGCCAAGGTATTGAAACGGTTTGGCCGGAATAGAAAATAGATACCCTTGGTGTCCCAAAAGAAATTATAAAGATGAACAACTAATCGTAGCGAATGGATTGTAGTCATTGATCGTAAATTTCAGATGCAACGCAACGCAACATTGAACGACCAGATGTTGATGGAACGTCTTAGAAAAGGCGACGAGGTTGCTTTTGCCACTTTGTACGATCGGTACTGGCCGATATTATTCAGACAGGCACGTCGGTTATTGCAAGATGAAGATGAAATCAGGGATGTACTACAGGATACCTTCGCTACACTTTGGGAAAAAGCATATACCATTGAACCCACAATTTCACTTTCTGCGTACCTTCACGCGTTGGTGCGCAACCGGATATTGAATATGTTTCTCAGAAGCAAGGTGAAAGATAAATACCTGGCTTCGCTGGCCCACTTTTCCGATCAGGTGGAGGCTTCGGCAGATTTTGCCATCCGGGAGAAGCAGATGGCGCAACGAATTGAGGAGGAGGTAAACCAGTTGCCCGAAAAAATGCGTGAGGTGTTCGAATTAAGCCGGAAAGACAGCCTTTCCTATAACGAAATTGCGGGCAAACTGCATATCTCCCAAAACACGGTCAAGAAGCAGATCAGTAATGCCATCCGGCAACTCCGGTTGAAGCTGGGAATTTTTTAACTTTTTTTTCTTTTCGTCTTACACAAGGCGGCGCTCATCTTGTCTTAATGGAAAGTGCACGACTCCCGTACGCCCTTGGGCGCAACAAGTCGGCAACGTTTTTATGGATAAGAAGCACGCAGAACAGTTATTAAAACGATATCTCGAAGGACGGTGTTCACCCGAGGAACAACGCTTGGTAGAATTATGGTATCACGAGTTGCTGGACAGTGAAAAGCAGCGGGATAAAACAGTGATTGATGAGGATCGGCTGAAAGAACATGTTTGGAGATCTATTCGCAAACGACGTTCGGCACACCTACCCCGATTTGTAGCAGCGGCCGCCGTTTTATTTGCAATAGCGACAGGCATTTATTTATACCGGTATAAAACGTCTCAGGATCTGGGAGAGGCAACGACGTTACCCGCAAGCGCGACTATCCAACCGGGTGGGAACCGTGCCATGCTTACGTTGGCGGATGGAACGCAGATCGATCTGGACGAAAATCAGGCAGGAATTGTGATCGACACCGGTATCGCCTACCTCGATGGTTCTATGATTCAACGTCCGGAACGACCAGACATGCGACGGTTTGCGATTGCAACCCCAAGGGGCGGACAGTACCGGGTGGTCCTTCCGGACGGCACCAACGCCTGGTTGAATGCGGCGACAACGCTGGAATTCGAGTCGCGGCCCGGTGAAAGCGAACGCGTGGTTACACTAAATGGCGAAGCGTATTTTGAGGTAAGCAGTCGGCAGGGCAACGGCTTGGGAAAGACAACCTTCAAGGTAAAGACCGGAAGGCAGGAGGTGACCGTGCTGGGTACAGGATTCAACGTGTCTGCCTATGAAGAATCGCCGCAAACCGTTACGACACTGGTACAGGGCCGGGTGCGGGTCGCCGACATACATGCTGGCAGCAACGAGCATTCCACAGGAATGTGGGTATTAGAGCCGGGTTTTCAGGCGGTTACGACCGCTCAGTATACCCAAACATCGGCCGCCAATCTGGAATCGGCCATTGGATGGAAAAATGGCGATTTCGTTTTTGACGGTTCTTCCATTCAGGAAATTATGCAGCAGTTATCACGCTGGTATGACATCGATATACAATATCACGGGGCTGTAACCACGGAGGCTTTCGGCGGAAAAATAGCAAGGACCAAAGATATCAGAGACGTGTTGCGTGTATTGGAGCTCACAGGAGGCGTGAAATTCGCGATAGAGAATCGGACAATTATTGTAAACCCTTACTAAAAATGGACATGAAAACATAACTACACCCGCTTTTTTGACGTGGAGCCTGGCTTCACACTAACCAACCCCAATTGAATAACTTTTAGTAACCCAAATTAAGGACAAAATGAGATTATTAACATTTTTCATGTTGTTAACCTGCATTCAGGTAAACGCAGCTGCCTTGGCTCAACGCGTTACCTTAAATGTCAGGAACGGACTTTTGGTGGATATCTTCGATGAAATCCGCAAGCAAAGCGATGTCGACTTTGTGTACCGGGACGCCCAGATTAAGCGAGCAAACCGCGTAACGATTAACGTCCGTCAGGCGCCGATAGCTGAAGCGCTGGCTGTTGTTTTTAAGGATCAGCCATTGACCTACAAAATTGAAAACAACACGATTGTTGTACAGGAAAAAGAGGCCGTTGAAGCAAACGGGACCGTAAAGGAGCAGGTATCCGTGCAGCAGCCTGTTTCGGGCTCGGTCGCCGACTCGCTGGGTACGCCCATAGCCGGGGTTTCGGTAACCGTCAAGGGGCAACAGCGCGGCACGATCACCGGGCAGGATGGCCGGTTTGTTATCGAAGCGCAGTCAAGCGATGTGCTGGTTTTTAGTATGGTGGGCTACGAACCGCAGGAGGTAGCCGTGAGTACCGGAAATATACGCGTGGTACTGGCAATGCTGTCTGCTAACCTGGAGGAAGTAGTGGTGGTTGGATATGGCGTACAACGGAAGCGGGACCTTACCGGCGCTGTGAGCCAAATCAAAGGCGAGGATCTCAAGAATATGCCCGTCCGGAATGCAACGGAAGCGCTGCAAGGGCAAGTGGCGGGGGTACTGATCACCTCCACCGGGGGAAGTCCGGGCACACCGCCCGCGGTCCGGATCCGGGGTATCGGAACGGTGAATGATAACAACCCACTGTATGTGGTAGATGGGCTACCCCAATCGGATATCGGCTGGCTCAACCCGAATGACATTACGTCCATGGAAGTGTTGAAGGATGCCTCGGCAACCGCCATTTACGGGGCAAGGGCCGCCAATGGCGTGATCATGGTCACGACAGCAAAGGGATCGATGACGGGTAATGAGCTCCATAGCCTCGTTACGTACGATACCCATGTGGGTTTCCAGAATCCGGTCAAAACCTATGACATGATGAACGCCGCTGAATTTATGGATTATAAAAACCTGGCGAATGTAAACGCCGGTTTGGATCCGTTTTTCACGGACGGCGAGAAATCGGAGGTGTTGAATTTCCTGCGCACGAATTTTGGCAGTGAAGAAGGAACTGATTGGTGGAAAGAAATCAATAATCGGAATGCGGTTGTTCAAAACCATGGGGTTTCAATATCCGGAGGGATGAAGGACTTGGCTTATCGGACCAGCCTGCAATACATGGATCAGCAAGGGATTATCAAAGGGTCGGACTATGACCGTTTATCCTGGCGCAGCAATTTCAACCATAACATCCGAGACTGGTTGCGGCTTTCGGGCAATTTTGGCCTGATCAATGAAACCCGGGGAAATGTATTGGAGGGAAGCCCAGGTTTCAATACCGCATTTATTGCATTTGCTGCAGACCCGATTTCACCTGTGTATCGTACCAATCTGACCAATATTCCGGGCTTTTTGCAAGATGCTTTTTTCCTGGATCGTATCGACCAAAATAACCCCTGGTCGTTTTATGCACCTATTTTGCTGACGAATAAGCAAAACCCTGTGTCGCAGACCGCTATTTACGAAGCGAACAAATGGCGGGGCACTGCCATTAAAGGAGGTACTGCATTGGATATTGATTTATATAAAGGGCTGAAATTCCGGAGTAACTTCGGTATCGACATGGCCCGGGGTGTGTCGGATGGTTTTACACCGGCTTATTACCTGGACGGCGAACAATTCAATTCGGATGCAACAGTGAGTAAAAGTTATTCAAAGACGGATTACTGGGTGTGGGAAAACACGTTATCCTACGAAAAAAGAATGGAAGACCATCACTTTACCCTATTGGCAGGTACCTCTGCCGAGCAATGGAAAAGCGAGTCTACCGGTGCCTCTAAACAGGGTTTGGTGTCCAATGATCCGAGCCAATGGATCATCGATGCGGCCAGCATCAATCCGGGTGCATCCGGTTCTAAATGGGAAATGGCACTCAATTCCTATTTCGGCAGGGTGTTTTATTCGTTCAAAGAGCGTTACATGATTACGGCCAATTTCCGGTACGACGGATCGTCAAATTTCGGCGATGGGCAACGATGGGGTGCTTTCCCTTCAGTTTCCGTCGGATGGAATTTCAAGGATGAATCATTCCTCGACGGCTGGGACTGGCTTAATACAGGAAAACTCCGTGCCAGCTGGGGTGAGATCGGTAACCAGAACATTAGCCGGGGTGCCTACCTGACCACGTATTCGGGCAATATGGGCTATTACCTGTTTGGGCCCTATGTTCCGCAACTGGGGGGTGGAAGTAACTACTTAGGCAATCCGCTGGTCCAGTGGGAGACCACCGAACAGCTGGACTTAGGGCTGGAACTCGGTTTCCTCAACCGGAAATTGAATGTAGTAGTCGACGCGTACCAGAAAACCACGGATGGTATGTTGCTCAACGTACCGCTTCCGGTATACCTGGGCTTTCCAAACAACCCTTGGAGCAATGCCGGAGGGGTACGCAACCGAGGTATCGAGTTCGACCTGTCGTACCAGGATAAAGCCGGAGAGCTGGGGTATTCCATCGGTGTGAATGCATCAACGTTCCAGAACGAAGTACTTAGCCTGGGAGGTGGAGAACCCATTGCAGGGGGAGGCTGGATCAGCTATACGACCACGCGAACCGAGGAGGGGATGCCCATCGGCTACTTCTACGGATTTAAAACAGACGGCATCTTCCAGTCGCAGCAAGAGGTGGATGATTACATCCAAACAGGAGCGAGGCCGGGCGACCTGCGGTTTGTGGATACCAATAACGACGGCACGATCAACAACAACGACCGGATCAATATCGGCGATCCGTTCCCGGATCTGACGTATGGATTGCGTCTGGGACTTGACTATAAAAACTTCGATCTTCAATTGGTGATGCAGGGAACCCTAGGCAATGACATCATGAATATCGCCAAAATAGACATGAAATCAGGCGTGGGTTGGTATAACGCACCCAAAGAACTGATGGAAGAAGCGTGGTCGCCCACCAACCCCAGCAATACGCAATTTGCCATCAATGCGACAAATACCAACAACCTCCAAGTGTCGGATTGGCTGGTGGAAGACGGATCGTACCTGCGCATGAAGAGCCTGCAAGTAGGCTATACCTTCCCGAAGACGATGATGGAGGCCATCAAACTTCAAAACATCCGTATCTGGGCCGGTGGGTATAACTTGTTGACGTTTACCAAATACTCCGGACTGGATCCGGAAATCGGAAGCGGGTCGCCTTTAAGCATGGGGGTAGATCAAGGATACTATCCGCAGGCAAAGTCATTTATGTTTGGAATCAATGCAAGCTTTTAGTTCGCATATAAAGATATTTTCTGATGAATAAGCAACAATATGTTTTAGGCATAGCCACACTCATGCTGGCGATTTCAGGATGCAGCGGCGATTTTCTCGATAGGCAACCATACGGTGTGTTAAATGAGTCGGATTTTTTTAAGACAAACGATGCGGGCATCAAATTGGTGACCAGTTGCTACCGACCCATGTTGGATGGATGGGGATATTCCATCAATAAAGTGGCGCTGGGTGATGAAGTGGTAGATAATGCCGACGCGGGTGGGTCGGATCCAGGCGACCGGCCACAGACCACCGAAGTGGGTAGGGGCCGCCCCCTGACCTCCAATCCGCTCCTGCTTGAATGCTGGTCAAACCGGTACAATGGTGTGGGTAAGTGCAACATTGCATTGGATGCCATTACCAGGGAAGGCGGCAACCTGGTATCCGGCGGCGTAGCCATACCGCAGGAAACGGTTGCCCGGTATTTGGCGGAAATACACTTTTTGCGTGCCTGGTATTATTTTGATCTCATTACCGTATTCAAGGAAGTGCCCTTGGTAACCACTGTGGAAGAAACGGCAACCCGTAAGGAAAAAGCGAGTATTGCTGAATTGCGGGAGCAGTTGTACGGCGACCTGGATGCCGCAATCAATGAGGCTAATTTTCCCCGATTGATGCAGCTTGCGGCATCGGAAACCGGCCGGGCCTCGAAAGATGCTGCCTATGCATTGAAGGCACGGGCGGCCTTGTTTTTTGCAGGGTTGATGGAACAGGGCCGCATGGATGGCGATGCCACGGCCGAATATACGATTGCCCGGACAGCAGCGGGAGAAGTGGTCAACAACGGTGGGTTATCCCTCCTGCCGGATTTCCAGGATCTGTATCGGGGCGACTACCAAACAGGACCTTTCTCAAGCGAGAACATCTTTGGTGTTTTGCGGGATTATAACCCGGCGTTCGGCTTAGGCGGCGATGCATTTGCCATCATGAATGTCGGGCGAAACAACATAGGGGGATACGGTGGAAATACGCCTACACGTGACCTGGCTGCTTCATACGATCCAACCGATCCACGGAAATTGTTTACCATCATCAGTCACAATGATATATTCCGTACCTCCGCCGGAGGTCAAGAGGTACACAATTACCAGGGCTATTTCAACGATTACAACTTACAGCACAGCCGCAAAGCATTCGTTCCACAGCAATACCGCGAGAACAACGATCTGTTGCGCAGCAATTGGCAACCTTATTGGATACGCTACGCCGAAGTATTGCTCATCTATGCAGAAGCATCGTTGAAGGGCAATGGCAGCACTGCCGACGTGGTGGAGCGGATTAATGAGGTGAGACGACGGGCTTTTGTTACGACGTCGAAGATGGATGACCCGGCGGTTTTCCGGAAATTCGCGGCTGACCTGAAACCCATCAATGAATCGTTATTTGAATCCACATACGCCGTAAAAGCGTCAGATGATCTGTTGGCGGCCATCAAACGCGAGCGGCGTGCGGAACTGGCACTGGAAGGGCTGCGGCTGTACGATTTAATCCGTTGGGGTGATTATGCCACTACCATGCAGGCGTTTTACGACACGTATGGTTTTGCGGATAAGGGACGGGATGCCGATACAAACAGTTGGCCATTCCCCATACCGCAGGTCGAAATCGATCGTTCCAATGGCAAGTTGACCCAGCATTCAAATTATTAGTACGTAATTTAGGAAGATGGAAGTAAAAACATATAACCGAAGGGGTTTTGTAAAAGCAGCATCATTGGCGGTTGCAGGGGCGGGGGTATTACACCACCCCCTCCTGCAGGCACGTCCTTTGGCGGTACCGCAGGGCAAACGGATCGGTCTGATCGGTTTGGATACCTCGCATAGCGAAGTGTTTACCCGGATGATTAATACGGGCGGTACGGAAATGCGCGAGTACCGCGTGGTAGCGGCTTACCATCCCGCGACGAACCGCGATATTCTCAACATCAAGCCGCAGATAGCCGCCGCGGTGCAAAAGCACGGTGCCAGGCTTGTAAATAGTATGGACGAGTTATTGGATGCGTGTGATGTGGTATTGTTGGAGACAATCGACGGGGTTCCACACTTGGAGCAGGCACTGCCGGTACTGAAAGCGGGCAAACCCGTGTTCATTGACAAGCCGCTGTCTGCTACCTTGGAGGGAGCAAAGGCGATTGTTGCTGCCGCAGAAAAATACAAAACCCCTTTCTTTTCTTCCTCTTCGCTTCGTTTTGATGAAAATGTACAAAAGGTGGTGGCGGGAAGCATCGGCCGCGTGACCGGGGCCGATGTGTTTACACCCGCGGAGATGGAGCCTAGTCACCTGGATATGGCGTGGTATGCGTTGCATGGTCTGGAAATGCTGTATGCCGTTTTGGGGCAGGGTTGCACATCCGTGACCCGCTTGTACCAGGAAGATACCGACGTGATCATAGGTACATGGGAAGATGGACGGATGGGTACGGTCCGGGGCGTGCGGAAATGGCCGGCGGGAATAGCGGGTATGGCATTTGGAGAAAAGGGGACCGCGCCATTGGGACCGTTTTCGGAAGCTACTTATCAGCGATTGATCGGTCAGATCATTCAATTCTTTGACAGTAAAGTACCACCGGTCAGTGCCGCAGAGACGTTGGAGCTTTTTGCTTTCATGCAAGCAGCAGACGAAAGCCGCAGAAACCAAGGGCGGTCCGTTTCCGTAGCATCTTTACTAACTAACAACGAACGATAAGATGAGACAACCGTTGATTTTCTTTTGTCTGGGAGTTATTTTGTCTGCTTCGCTGGCATCCTGCAACCGCGCAGGCAGCAGTGATCCGACCGTGAAACCCGACAGCAGCCGTTACACACGGACGGTACTGGCCGAAGGCCTGGATGAACCGATGGAGATGGTGATCCTTCCGGGTAACGATGTGCTGTTTGTGGAACGCAAAGGCGGGGTACGGTTATACAAAGACGCTACGAAGGAGCTCCGTGCAGTGGCCAATTTCGAGGTGTTCAGCGGCATCGAAGACGGGCTGTTGGGGGTCGTTGCCGATCCGGATTACGAGAAAAACCACTGGCTGTATTTCTATTACGCGGTAGCGGGCGAGAAGGCAGTAAGCCGATTGTCGCGGATGGAATTCCGTAACGACAGCCTGTTGCGGTCGACGGAAACGGTCATCCTTCAAATCCCTACGCAACGTATCTACTGCTGCCATTCGGCGGGATACCTCAAGTTTGACAAGGCAGGCAACCTTTATCTCTCCACGGGCGACAATACCAACGCGGAAGAAACCAATGGTTACACACCGGTGGATGAACGCCCCGGCCGGGAACTGTCCGATGACCAGGCCACCACGGCCAATACCAACGACCTGCGGGGAAAAATCCTGCGGATCAAGCCGCTGCCGGAAGGGGGATATGCCATACCGGAGGGTAACCTGTTTCCCAAGGGCACTGCGGGCACGCGGCCGGAGATCTATGTCATGGGTGCGCGCAACCCCTACCGCTACAGCATCGATGCCGAAACGGGCTACCTGTATTTCGGGGATGTAGGTCCGGATACGAAGCTGAAGGCCTCAGATGGGGAGCTGATGAGTTTTGATGAGATCAACCAGGTGCGGGAACCGGGGTACTACGGCTGGCCTTACTTTCTGGGTAACAACCAGGTCTTCGGAAAATACGATTATGCGACGGGGGAACTCGGTCCCGGAAAGGATCCGGCCAAGCCGATGAATGAATCGCCCAACAACACGGGACTGAAGAAGCTGCCCCCGGCAAAGCCCGCGATGATCTGGTACGGGAAGAACAACTCGAAATACTTTCCGCTGGTGGGCAATGGCGGAGCGAGCGCCATGGCAGGTCCGGTTTATCACAGCAAGCATTTCAAAAATGCACCGTATAAGCTTTCCGGATATTACGATGGGAAGCTTTTCATCTTCGAATGGATCAGGGGATGGATCATGGCGGTAAGCTTCGATGAGGCCGGAAACTTCAAGGAGATGGAACCTTTTCTGGAGCATTGGAAATTCGATGCGCCCGTGGATATGCAATTTGCATCCGACGGTGCGATTTACCTACTGGAGTACGGTACAAACTGGTTCTCCAAGAACACCAACGCCCGCCTGGTACGGATTGAATACGCGGAAGGAAACCGTAAGCCGGTTGCTTCGATCGCGGTAGATAAACAATATGGAGCGGCACCGTTGACCGTGTCTTTATCGGCCGGTGGATCCATGGACCATGACGACGGAGACAAGCTGTCCTTCCGTTGGCGCATGGAGGACGAAGACGATCAGGGCGAGACCGTTTCGCATACGTTTGCCAAGCCGGGAATCTACGAAGTGGAGCTGACCGTAAGCGATGGCCACGGCGGTGAAGGAACCGCTTCGACCCGGATTTACGTAGGCAATACACCACCGGATGTCCACATCCGTACCGCTGCCAACCGTAGCTTTTACTGGGACGGCGGTACGCTGGATTATAGGGTGGAAGCAAGCGATAACGAAGACAGCGTGTCCGTGGAGGATGTAGCACTGGCATTCGGCTACATACCCAATGGCAAGGACGCGGCGCTGGTGCTGAGCGGCGGACAGGATCCGAACAGCCTGCGTTACCTGAAAGGACAACAGCTGATAGCCAATCTGGACTGCAAGTCCTGCCATTCCATCGATAAAGAATCCGTAGGCCCCACTTATCAGGCGGTTGCTGCCCGCTATGCGGGAAAACCGGGTGCTGAAACCGTCCTTGCCGAAAAGATCATCAAAGGTGGCAGCGGCAATTGGGGTGAACGGGCGATGTCGCCGCATCCCGAACTGGCAGAAGGGGATGCACAGGAAATGGTGCGCTATATCCTATCGCTGGGACAGCAAGGGCAGAAGCTGCCACCGGAAGGGCGCCTTCCGCTGGATGCCCACCGCAGCGGCGATGCGGACGGCGTGTACCTGCTCAGTGCCCGCTACACGGATCAGGGAGCAAACGGAATCCAACCCTTGAATGGGCATGACCACATCCTGCTACGCAACCCACTGATTCAGGCGGAGGATTTCGACGCCGGAAATGTGCGGATTGCTACCGTCACCACGGCCTTTATGTCGTATGTGTACGGAATCCAGAACGGAAGTTATATTTCTTTCCGGAATGTCGACCTGACGCATGTGCGCCGGATCGGCTACCGGGCGCAGGCCAGCGGTGCGGGAGGTACCATAGAGATACACCTGGACAGTATCGCCGGGCCGGTGGTTTCCCGTTTGGAAATACCTGCCGGTAATTTCAGCGGTGCGGAAAATGGCTGGAAAGAAGTGATGGGATCGGTGGATGAAACCGGGGGTGGCCACGATCTGTATTTCGTGTTCGTGAAGGACGAAACGGCGGATAAGGCGCTGTTCAGCATCGACTGGCTGAAATTTTATAACCGTTAGGAAGGGTCTTTATGCCGATGTCACTGCGGGCCCGCCTTTCGCTGGCCATGTTTCTGGAGTTCTTCACCTGGGGAGCGTGGTACGTGACGCTGGGAACCTACCTATTCGATCAGTTTGGCGCCAGCGCCGTGCAGGTTGGATCGGCTTATGCCAATTTTTCCCTTGCCGCGGCGTTGTCGCCGGTGTTTGTGGGATTGGTGGCCGACCGTTATTTTGCGGCCCAGCGTGTGCTGGGTGTGCTGCACCTGCTGGGAGCGGGTGTGCTGGTCCTGTTGGCACGTGCTGACGGTTATGGCACGTTCTGGTGGTTGCTGCTGTTGTATACGCTGCTGTACGCACCCACGATGTCCCTGATGAATTCCGTTACGTTCCGGCAACTCAAAGATGCCGGCAGGGAATTTCCGTTTATCCGTGTGTTCGGTACAGCGGGTTGGATCGTTGCCGGACTGCTGTTGGGCTACCTCGGTATGGAAAGCAGTGCTTCCCTGTTTTACCTGGCTGCGGGCGCATCGGCGGTACTGGGTCTGGTGAGCTTTACGCTTCCCGATACACCTCCGGACCGGACCGGGAATGCCAGCCTGGGTTCGGTGCTGGGAAAGGAAGCACTGGTGCTGTTTAAGCAGCGATCTTTTTTGGTCTTCTTTCTTTCATCGCTGGCAATCTGCATTCCACTGTCTTTTTATTACAGTTTTGCCAACCCCTTCCTGAACGATCTGGGTATTGGGAATGCCGCGGGAAAGATGACATTGGGGCAGCTCTCGGAATTCTTGTTTCTGCTGGTGATACCGTTTGCCTTTAAGCGATTCGGGATCAAAGCGATGCTGGCCGCAGGGATCGTCGCGTGGATTGTCCGTTACGTATTGTTTGCCTATGGCGACGCGGACAACGGGATGGGTATGCTGTATGTGGGCATCCTGCTGCACGGGGTATGCTATGATTTCTTTTTCGTGACGGGGCAGATTTATGTAGACCGTGCTGCGGGCGAGCGTATCCGCAGTGCTGCACAGGGCTTGATTACCTTTGCAACGTATGGGGTGGGCATGCTGATCGGTTCGTATGTTTCGGGATTGATCACCGAATGGTTTGCCCTGCCCGCGGGGGAGGCCATGCAGTTTAACTGGCAGGGAGTCTGGCTCATTCCGGCAGGCATTGCCGCGGTGGTACTGGTGGTGTTTTTGCTGACGTTCCACGACCGCCCCGCGGGCGAACAGAAAGAGTAATGGAACTGCCGATAAAAAGGCATCAAAAAAGTTAGGTAATGATGATGAAAATGGAGCATACTAAAAAAGTACGGGTATTGGTTGTCGGCTGCGGCAACATGGGGGCTTCCCATGCGGCGGCCTACCACGTAATCGACGGTTTTGAAATCTGCGGACTGGTGGCCAGGGGCACCAGCAAAGAACGGCTCAATGAGCAGCTGGGAGGCGGCCACGCCCTGTTTGATGACTATGCCGCCGCATTGGCTGAAACGCGTCCGGATGCAGTTTGTATATCGACCTATCCGGATACGCATGAAGCATATGCCATCCTGGCCATGGAGCATGGTTGCCATGTATTCACCGAGAAGCCGCTTGCCGATACATTGGAAGGGGCGGGGCGCGTGGCCGCCACGGCCGAACGCCTGGGCAGGAAGCTGGTAATTGGCTATATCCTGCGGTACCATCCCTCCTGGCAGCGGTTTGTTGAACTGAGTGGCAGTCTGGGTAAGCCGCTGGTGATGCGGATGAACCTGAACCAGCAAAGCCATGGCCGGATGTGGGACGTGCACCGCAATTTGATGAAAAGTCTCAGCCCCATTGTGGACTGTGGCGTGCATTATATCGATGTGATGTGCCAGATGACGGGGAGCAGGCCCGTTCAGGTAAATGCCATCGGCGCACGGCTCACAGACGACATTCCGGCGGATAACTACAATTATGGTCAGTTGCAGATCCGTTTTGAAGACGGTTCGGTGGGATGGTATGAGGCAGGTTGGGGCCCGATGGTGAGTGAAACGGCGTTTTTCGTGAAAGATGTATTCGGTCCGAAAGGTTCGCTTTCGATCGTCGCTAAAGATGCCGGGGGTTCGGGTAACTCGGATAACGTATCGGCCCATACAAAGACGGAGTCATTGCGGTTGCATCACGCGGAGCTGGACAGCGACAATGCATTTGTCAGCCAGGACGAGTGGATTGACCTGACCGACGAGCCGGATCACCAGGAGCTGTGCAACCGCGAGCAGCGGTTTTTCCTGAAAGCGATCCAGGAAGACCTGGATCTGACCGAAGTGACGGCACATGCGATCACCAGTCTGCAGATTGCGCTGGCGTGTGACGAATCGGTGAAGACGGGAAAGCCGGTTTTGTTGCTGTAATCGACCCATTTTCGATGCCTCCTCGGATAAATCTATCGGGTAGGCATCTTTTGTTCCGTCTTTTTTTAAATTTGTGTACTTGCAGTGCCGCTGGCCGTGAGTTAACCAGTGTATTGTCCATGCAGCATCCGACGTACAGGCGGCAGGTGCTTAAGGAAGCCCTGAAATTCTCAGTTGAGTAGACGATTTTTACAATGTTGACAAACTGGCTCAGTTATTTCGCAGGTTTCTTTTTTTTCATTCTTTGCATCCATGGGTGTAGGGACAGGGATTCAGCCCGCAAAACACCTCCCGAAACCAATCGGTTTACCTTGGTGGAACTAGCCAAAGGCCTGGACGAACCGATGGAACTGGGGTTCCTTCCGGATGGGGACATCCTCGTGATCGAGCGTAAAGGAGCCATCAAACGTTACAGCCAGGCAGATCGCGCGATAAGTATCGTCGACACTTTGCCCGTTTTCCATGGCTTGGAAGACGGGTTGCTGGGAATGGCCTTGGATCCGGCTTTTGAACGCAACCGGTGGATATACCTGTTTTATTCGCCGGACGGCGACAATCCGATACAGCAAGTGAGCCGGTTTACACTGGATGGGAATCCACTGGCGTTGTCCGACGAAAAGAAACTTCTGGAAATAAATGTGCAGCGTGAGGAATGCTGCCATTCGGCGGGGTCACTCAAATTCGGCCCCGACGGCATGTTGTTCATTGCTGTTGGTGACAACACGAATCCCCATAATCAGGGATATTATAATTCCATTGACGAACGCCCCGGCCGGGAATACTGGGACGCGCAGCGCACGGCAGCGAACACCAACGACCTGCGGGGCAAAGTCCTCCGGATCAAACCGGAGGATGACGGGACCTATCGCATACCCGAGGGAAATTTGTTTCCCGAAGGTACCCCGAAGACGCGGCCGGAGATCTACGCGATGGGTTGCCGCAATCCCTACCGTATTGCCGTCGATCCGAAGACCGGATGGTTGCTGTGGGGTGATGTGGGACAGAATACCATCGACGATCCGTCGCGTGGACCGATCAGCTACGACGAATGGCACCTGGCGAAGGAACCCGGATTTTTCGGATGGCCATATTTTGCCGGACCCAATGCCCCGTATTCCGATTTCGATTACGCCACTGGAATAAACGGCCCTTTTTATGAGGCGGAAAAGCCAATCAATAACTCGCCAAATAATACGGGGTTGCAGGAACTGCCTCCGGCGAAGCCTGCCCTGATTTGGTATTCCTACGATGAGTCAACGGAGTTCGACCACTTAGGTACCGGCGGAAAATCACCGATTGCCGGACCGGTGTATCACCACGACCGTTATCCCGCCGCAGGTGCCGTATCCGGCCGTAAGTTTCCGGCGTATTACGATGGCAAGTGGTTTATCGCTGAGTGGATGCGCGATTGGATCAACGTGATTACCCTAAACGATAACGGTGAATTGATCCATATCGAGCCTTTCCTGCCGGATGAAACGTTTTACCATCCCATCGACCTGCAGTTTGGTCCGGACGGTGCGCTGTATGTGCTGGACTATGGTACCAACTGGTTTGCTAAAAATGCGGACTCCCGTCTGGTCCGGATTGAATACGAAGCGGGGAACCGCAAGCCCGTCGCCTCGGCCGGAGCTGATGTGACTGCAGGTGCGGCGCCGCTTACTGTTCATTTCTCATCGGAAGGGACGTTTGACCACGATAAAAACGACCGCCTCACTTATGCCTGGGATTTCGGTCCGGATATCCCCGCTTCTTCAGACCCCAACCCGGTGGTCACCTTCGAGGAAGCTCGCGTGTACACAGTCACCTTACAGGTGACGGACGGCGAAGGAGCGACGGCCAGCCAGACGCTGCGGATACAGGTGGGTAACAGTCCTCCTGAATTGACGCTCGACTTCGAAGGCAACCGCTCATTCTATTGGGACAATCGTGTGTTGGATTACCGCCTGCAGGTAACCGACAAGGAAGATGGCTCCCTGCACTCGGGCATCGACCCGGCATCCGTGAAGTTTTATCGGTTATATGGGAAGGCCGATGTGTTTGCCGAGTCCGGTGCGGCTACTTCAGCGGGACTGGAACTGATCCTGAACAGCGACTGTCGGTCCTGCCACGCGCTCAACGAGGTATCGGTAGGCCCCTCGTATTACAGCATCGCGCAACGGTATACGGGAGATTCGACAACGGTGGACCGGCTGGCCAAAACCGTTATCAGCGGCGGCAGCGGTGTCTGGGGCGAGCGCGTCATGTCGGCGCATCCACAGCTTACGCTGGAAGAAGCGACGGAAATGGTCAACTATATCCTGTCGATCAGCAAGGTGAAGATCGAAGAACTGCCGCTGCAGGGCAAACACGTATTCAACCTGCATCCACCGGAGAAAACCGAACAGGAAAGCTACACGTTCAAAGCGGCGTATACGGACAAGGGGAATGCGCCGGCCACGCCGTTGACGACGGAAAGAAGCTGGACATTCCGGCCAACCCAGATCGGGGCCATTACCTGCGACGATCATTCCCAATGTGACCTGAACGCACAGACCCGAACGGTGCGTTTTAACAAAGATAAGGCGTATATTCTTTTCCGGGATATCGATCTGACAGGTATCCAGAGCCTGACCTTGGGTGCCGACACGGCGCAGGCAGAAGGAAAAGTGGAAATCAGGATGGGGAAACCCGATGGTGAACTGTTGGGGCAAGCCGTGGTTGATTCGGACCGTCAGATCACCCTCCCGTTAGGTAACCGTCCGGTAATCGGAGATATCTATGTGATATACCGCAATGAAAAAGTCAAGTCGGCAGAAGATGAAGTATTATACCTCAAGTGGATACGGTTCAATCGATGATTTAAAGTACAAGTAATACTTTCCACGTCCTGGAAATCATCGAGGCCGCCCGGAAGTCTGGCAAAAGCGGGAAACGGGTAAGGCTTCAATCCAGCTTCAAATGTCCTTTGGTATAGGCCGACTCAAAAAAAGCGATAAAATGAATAGTTCACCTACAGAAAATATTACTTTAGCCCAGTAAACAGAAACGCTAAAACAATATACTCAATGAAAGAAAAAAGGACAAACAGTTCTGCGGTATCCCGCAGGGATTTTATTCGAGTGGGCGCAGCATCCGCAGCCGGATTTATGGTTGTTCCCCGACATGTATTGGGAGGCAAGGGATTTGTTGCACCGAGCGACAAATTAGTCGTAGCCGGTATTGGTGTGGGCGGTAAAGGGGAATCTGATATTGGTAATTTCCACAAAAGCGGAAAAGCGGAGATCGCTTACCTGTGTGACGTGGATGAACGCCGTGCGGCCAATTCCGTGAAGCGGTTCCCGAATGCGAAATATTATAAAGACTACCGGGAGATGCTGGATAAGGAACACAAGCATATCGATGCGGTGTCTGTTTCCACGCCGGATCATAACCATGCCATTCAAGCACTGGCGGCTATGCAATTGGGTAAACATGTGTATGTGCAAAAACCCTTGGCACACGACGTTTGGGAGGCACGCCTGCTTACGAAAGCTGCAAAAAAATATAAAGTGGTTACCCAGATGGGTAATCAGGGTGCATCCTGCGATGGTACGCGCGAAATCCGTGAATGGGTGGAAGCTGGATTATTGGGCGATGTCCATACCGTTTACTGCTGGACCGACCGGCCGGTGTGGCCGCAGGGTATTGCATGGCCCAGCACGTCAACTTCAGTTCCCCAAGAGTTGGATTGGGATTTGTGGCTTGGCACAGCACCCCAACAGCACTATGTGGATAAATTGGTGCCCTTCAATTGGCGGGGATGGTGGGATTACGGTACGGGAGCGCTGGGCGACATGGGGTGCCACCTATTGGAGGTTCCTTTCAGCGTACTGGGATTAACGTATGTAAAGGATGTACAGGCGAGCGTAGGAACGGTA